>JACCDI010805510.1_pt1 | contig 158137 bp, 142 predicted proteins | sample 7442791 | NCBI WGS metagenome assembly JACCDI01 (sample SAMN15323434, study PRJNA562643) | freshwater metagenome | isolation source: river surface water | place: USA:Blue River Watershed | collected 2017-08-15
AACACAGGCGAATCGTGCGACACCTTGACCGCTTCGCGCATGTAACGCTCCAGATCGCGTTGCTCGTGCACGATTTCCATGGCGCGGCCACCCAGCACGTAGCTGGGCCGCACCACCAGGGGGTAGCCCAGCTCGGCCGCACGGGTCAGCGCCTCGGCTTCGGTGCGTGCCGTGGCGTTGGGCGGCTGGCGCAGGCCCAGCTCGTGCAGCCGTTTCTGGACACGCTCGCGGTCTTCGGCGGCATCGATCATGTCGGGGCTGGTGCCGATGATGGGCACGCCCGCGGCCTCCAAACCCAGCGCCAGTTTGAGGGGGGTTTGACCGCCGTACTGGACGATGACGCCCAACGGCTTTTCTTTGTCCACAATTTCCAGCACGTCTTCCAGCGTCAAAGGCTCGAAGTACAAGCGATCGGAGGTGTCGTAATCGGTCGAAACGGTCTCGGGGTTGCAGTTGACCATGATGGTCTCGTAACCGTCTTCGCGCATGGCCAAGGCAGCATGCACGCAGCAGTAATCGAACTCAATGCCCTGACCGATGCGGTTGGGACCGCCACCCAAGACCATGATTTTTTTGTTGTTGGTGGGCTCGGATTCGCACTCGCCATCGCCCTGCCCCTCGTAAGTCGAGTACAGGTAAGCGGTGTCGGTAGAGAACTCGGCCGCACAGGTGTCCACGCGCTTGTAGACCGGGCGAATATTCAAGGCCTTGCGGCGCTCGCGAATGGCCTGCTCGGTGGTCTTGAGCTGTTTGGCCAAACGACGGTCGGAGAAGCCTTTTTGCTTCAAACCGCGCAGGGTATCGGCGTCGATGGCGTCCAAGCTGGTCTTTTCCATGGCCAGTTCGAGCTTGACGATCTCTTCGATCTGCACCAAGAACCACTTGTCGATTTTGGTGAACTGGTGCACTTCGTCGATGGACCAACCAGCGGCAAACGCGTCACCCACGTACCAAATGCGGTCGGGGCCAGGTTCACCCAATTCGCGCTCCAAAACTTCGCGGTCTTGGGTTTTCTCGTTCATGCCGTCCACGCCCACTTCCAGACCGCGCAGGGCTTTCTGGAAAGACTCTTGGAAGGTGCGACCCATGGCCATCACCTCGCCCACCGATTTCATTTGGGTGGTCAAGCGGCTGTCGGCGGTGGGGAATTTTTCGAAGGCAAAACGCGGGATCTTGGTGACCACGTAGTCGATCGAGGGCTCAAAAGACGCGGGCGTGGTGCCACCGGTGATGTCGTTCTTGAGTTCGTCCAGCGTGAAGCCCACGGCCAGTTTGGCCGCGACTTTGGCGATCGGAAAACCCGTGGCTTTGGAGGCCAAAGCCGACGAACGCGAGACTCGGGGGTTCATCTCGATGACGACCATTCGGCCGTCTTTGGGATTGATCGAGAACTGCACATTGGAGCCGCCGGTGTCTACGCCGATCTCGCGCAACACAGCCAAGGAGGCATTGCGCAAAATTTGGTATTCCTTGTCGGTCAAGGTCTGAGCGGGCGCCACGGTGATGGAGTCACCGGTGTGCACACCCATGGGGTCCAAGTTCTCAATCGAGCAAATGATGATGCAGTTGTCCGCCTTGTCGCGCACCACTTCCATCTCGTACTCTTTCCAGCCCAGCAGCGACTCTTCAATCAACAACTCGTTGGTGGGCGAGGCTTCCAAACCGCGCTTGCAAATGGTTTCAAACTCTTCGGGGTTGTAGGCGATGCCGCCACCGGTGCCACCCAGGGTGAAGCTCGGACGGATGACGGTGGGGAAACCCACGCGTTTTTGGACATCCCAAGCCTCTTCCATGCTGTGGGCGATGCCCGAGCGCGCCGAACCCAAACCGATCTTGGTCATGGCGTCTTTGAACTTCAGGCGGTCTTCGGCCTTGTCGATGGCCTCGGGCGTGGCGCCGATCAGCTCCACATCGTATTTGGCCAGCACACCGTGTCGCCAGAGATCCAAGGCGCAGTTCAGGGCGGTTTGGCCGCCCATGGTGGGCAAAATCGCAAAACCACCTTTGACCAAGGGACGCTCTTTGGCGATGATTTTTTCCACCGTCTGCCACGTGATGGGCTCGATGTAGGTGACATCGGCCGTGGCAGGGTCGGTCATGATGGTGGCGGGGTTGCTGTTGATCAGCACCACGCGGTAACCCTCTTCGCGCAAGGCCTTGCAGGCCTGCACGCCGGAGTAGTCGAATTCGCACGCTTGCCCAATGACGATGGGGCCTGCGCCGATGATGAGGACGGTTTGTATGTCGTTGCGTTTTGGCATGTGTATTAACCCAGGCTAGCGGTCGCGAGCTTGGCCCCGAACCAGATGAACAAAGCACCCACAGCGCCGGACAAAACCGCGCTCAGGCGTTGTCGGCGTCGAAAGCTGCTGGCCATTTGGGCGCCAGCCACGATCAACACCGACAGGTAAATCCCACTGAAGGCCATCAGGATGGCCGCCAGAATCAAAAATGGCACCGCCGGGTTGGGGTACGCCGGATCGATGAACTGAACAAAAAAAGACAGCAAAAAGAAGATTGCTTTGGGGTTGAGCAAACTGATGATCAGCGCTCGGCGAAACGGTTGATGCAAATTGGCGGGAGGCTCAGGGTTGGCCTGTTCGGCTCCCTCGGGGCGCTTGGTCAGCGCGGACCTGAGCAAACCCCAGCCGACCCAAGCCAAGTAGGCGGCGCCGGCGTACTGCACGATGGCAAACAAGGCCGGTTGGGTGTGCAACAAACCCGCTGCACCCAAGGCCACCAAGAGCAACAAGATGGCATCGCCCACAAACACCCCGCCCGCGGAGCGAAAGCCCTCGCGAACACCCCTGACCGTGGCCACCGACAACACATACAGCGAGTTCGGCCCTGGCAACAAAATGATGCCAATGGCCCCCATCACGTAGGTGCTCAAATCGGTGACCCCGTACACGCTCATGCTGCGGCGCCTGGCTGGTCCATGAGGGCCATGAAGCGATCGAACAAGTAGCCAATGTCGTGCGGGCCGGGCGATGCTTCGGGGTGACCCTGGAAGCAAAACGCGGGTTTGTCGGTGCGCGCCAAGCCTTGCAAGGTGCCGTCGAACAAACTCACGTGGGTGGCCTTGAGGTTGGCCGGCAAAGACGCTTCGTCTACCGCAAAACCGTGGTTCTGGCTGGTGATGGACACGCGACCGGTCTCGGTTTCGCGCACCGGGTGGTTGGCGCCGTGGTGCCCAAACTTCATCTTGAAGGTCTTGGCACCGCTGGCCAAGGCCATGATTTGGTGGCCCAAGCAAATGCCAAAGGTCGGCACACCTTGCTCGATGATCTCGCGTGCGGCGGCGATCGCGTAATCACAAGGCTGTGGGTCGCCAGGGCCGTTGGACAAAAACACACCGTTGGGCTTGAGCTTGAGCACATCGGCCGCAGGGGTTTTCGCCGGCACCACGGTGACCTTGCAACCACGCTCGCTGAGCATGCGCAAGATGTTTTTCTTCACGCCAAAGTCGTAGGCCACGACGTGAAAACGCGGGGCGATTTGTTCGCCATAACCAAAGCCGAGTTGCCACTCGGTTTGGGTCCAAGGGTAAGGGCTGGTGGCGCTGACGACTTGGGCCAAATCCAAACCGGCCATGTTGGGCGCGGCCTGGGCCATTGCAATGGCTTGGGCGCGGTGAGCGTCGGTCAACGCCTCGCCCGCGGGCAAGGCCAAGATACAGCCGTTTTGGGCGCCCTGGGTGCGCAAGCGGCGGGTCAAGGCGCGGGTGTCCAAACCAGCGATGGCCACGGTGCCTTCGCGCTGGAGGTAGGCATCGAGGCTGAGCTCGCTGCGGAAATTGGACGCCAACAGGGGCAGGTCTTTGATGATCAAGCCAGCTGCGTGGATGCGATCGGCCTCCACGTCTTCGCTGTTGGCGCCGGTGTTGCCAATGTGCGGGTACGTGAGGGTGACGATTTGACGGCAGTAGCTGGGATCGGTGAGGATTTCTTGGTAGCCGGTCAACGAGGTGTTGAAGACGACTTCACCCGTGGTGTGACCAGGGGCGCCGATGGAAATCCCGGTAAAGACCGTGCCGTCGGCGAGCGCGATAAGGGCTTTCGGGTGGACGGGCAGCACGGAAATCTCCAGAAAAAGGGACACAGCCAAGCCGGCCTTGACACCTGAGTCACGATCCTGCAGATGCCACGATCGTTGCCCAAGCGCCCGAGCCAACACCTAGGTGCGTGTGAGGGGCGGATAAACCTTGGAATTATAACTGGCTGGCCACCGCGCTCGCGTGCAGACAGATGGCCGCAGCCGCAGCCACGTTGAGCGACTCCTCGCCGCCGGGCTGCCCAATGCGCACCCAGCGCGAAGCCCGCTCGGCCAAGGCTACCCCCACGCCCTGACCCTCGTGGCCCATGACCCAAGCACAGGGCCAAGGCAGCTGGGCTTGGTGCAGCCAATCGCCTTGGTGCGAGCTGGTCAAGATGAGCGGCACTTGCAGGTTGGCAAGGTCTTCGACCGACAACGATTCGATCAAACGCAAGCCAAAATGCGCCCCCATCCCGGCGCGCACCACCTTGGGCGACCACAAAGCGGCGGTACCCCGCAAGGCCAGAACCTGGCGAAAACCAAAGGCCGCGGCACTGCGCAAGACCGAGCCCACGTTGCCAGCGTCTTGCAAGCGGTCCAAGACCACCGTGGGCACATCGGGCAGGACCGCAGGTGCCTCAGGCAGGGCCCACACAAAACCAACACCGGCGGGCGACTCCAAGCCACTCACGCTGGCCATCAGACGGTCGGGTACGGTGTGCACGACGGGTGCCGCACGCCGCAAGCGCTCTTCGGCCTGCGGCCAATGCGACTCACTGAAGACAGCGACCGCCGGGGTCTGTCCCCGATCGAGCAAAGCTCGACAGAGGTGGTCCCCCTCCAGCAAAACCCGACCGATCTTTCGGTACGCTGTGCTGTCCTGGCTCAACAAGCGCAGTTGCTTGAGCAAGGGGTTGTCTTTGGAGGTGATGGGGTTCGGTGCGGTCATGGGAGGCGATCCCTCAGGGGCGCGTGGCCAACCAGGCTTGGGCGACAGGGGCAAAAGACTTGCGGTGCTCAGGCAAGGGACCCAAGGTGTTCAAAGCGCGCAGGTGCTCCGCCGTGCCATAGCCTTTGTGACGGTCAAAGCCATAAGCAGGGTACTGCTCGTGCAGGGTCAACAGCAAACGGTCTCGGGTGACCTTGGCCAAGATAGAGGCGGCCGAAATGGCGGGCACCAAGGCATCGCCACCAACCACCGCTTCGGCCAACACATCCAAGGATGGCAGCCGATTGCCATCGACCAAGACCTTGTTGGGCTTGAGGCGCAAGCCCTGCACCGCACGGCGCATGGCCAAAAGCGTGGCTTGCAAGATGTTCAGTTGGTCGATTTCTTCGACCGATGCTTGGGCAATGCTGCAGCACAAGGCCTTGGCCATGATGTCGTCGTACAAACGCTCGCGGCGCAAAGCCGTGAGTTTTTTCGAGTCGGCCAAACCGCGGATGGGGGCTTTGTCGTCCAAGATGACGGCCGCAGCCACCACTGGTCCGGCCAAAGGGCCTCGCCCAGCCTCGTCCACGCCCGCGACCAAACCCGGCACGTCCCAGACCAAGGACGCTTGCTCAGCGTGCAAGAACGTTTTGGATCGCATCGGTGGCCCGCTGCGCGGTGTCACAGGTCAAGGTGGTGTGCAGCTGGGTGAAGCGCTGGCTCAAGGCCTGCCTGCGTTCGGGCGCATCCAGCCAGCCCAGCAGGGCTTGCGACAAAGCCTGAGGCGTGGCCGCCTCTTGTAACAACTCTGGCACCACAAACTCAGCACACAAAATATTGGGCAGCCCCACCCAAGGCTGCAGTTGTTTGCGCCGCATGATCTGCCAAGACAAGCTGTTCATCTTGTAGGCAATCACCATTGGGCGCTTGAAAAGTGCGGCTTCCAAGGTGGCGGTGCCACTGGCAATGAGCGTCACATCACAAGCCGCCAACACCGCGTGCGACTGCCCGTCAACGATGTGCAGCGCCTGTGGCCAGCGCTCAAAGCCGGCCTGACGGGCTGCGGCCTCGATCGCAGGACGCAAGCCAGGAATGGCAGGCACGGCAAATTGGAGTGTGGGTCGTTCGCGCAAGGCGCAAATCGCGGCCTCAAAAAACACGCGGGCCAAGTATTGAATTTCGGATACACGCGATCCCGGCAAAATGGCCACCACTGTGTCCTCAGGGGAAAAGCCCAAACGCTGGCGGGCCGCGTCGCGGTCGGGCACGAGTGGAATGGTGTTGGCCAGTGGGTGGCCCACGTAGGTGCTGGCGATACCGTGTTGGGCCAAGAGCTCGGGCTCAAACGGGAAGATGCACAGCACGTGGTCCACACTGCGGCGAATGGTCTGCACACGCTCGGGACGCCAAGCCCAAATCGAGGGACAGACAAAATGCACCGTCTTGATGCCTTGGACTTTGAGGTCGGCTTCCAAGGCGAGGTTGAAATCGGGTGCATCGACACCGATGAACACATCGGGCCTGGGGCCGCTCAACAGGCGTCGCTTCAGTTCGCTGCGGATGCCGACGATTTCGCGGTAATGTCTCAGCACCTCCCAATAGCCGCGAACAGCCAGTTTCTCACTCGGCCACCACGCGTCAAATCCTTGCTCGCCCATCCTCAGGCCACCAATGCCCGCCGTTCGCAGCTTGGGCCAGCGCTGAGCAAATCCTTGCAACAAAAGCCCGGCCAACAAGTCGCCGGAGGTCTCTCCAGCCACCAGCGCAAAAAAACGGGGGTCCACGGTGCTTGCCGATGCTCAGCGCACGATGCCGCGCTGGCTGTTGGCCGATTGGTTCAAGAAAGCCAGCATCTGGTCCACGTCAGCCACCGATTCGGGGATGCGGGTTTTGAGGGCGTCAATGGCCTCGCACGCTTGGACCAAGGTGAGTCCATCCCGGTACAGGGCTTTGTGCATGGCTTTGACGGCTGAGATGCGCTCGGGACCAAAGCCGCGGCGGCGCAGGCCTTCAAAGTTCATTGAGCGCGCACCTGCGGGTTGCCCTTGGCACATCACGTAAGGCGGCACGTCGGCGAACAGCAAAGAGCACATGGCTGTCATGGCGTGGGCGCCGATGCGCACAAACTGATGCACCACCGTAAAACCACCCAAAATCACCCAATCGTCGACCTCGACATGACCGGCCAGTTGCGAGTTGTTGGCGAAAATTGTGTGGTTACCCACCAAACAATCGTGCGCCAAATGCACGTAGGCCATGACCCAATTGTCGTTACCCAAACGCGTGATGGCGCCGCCCGTGGGGGAACCAATATTGAAGGTACAGAATTCACGGATGGTGTTGCGGTCGCCGATCACGAGCTCGCAAGGCTCACCCGCGTATTTTTTGTCTTGTGGAATGGCACCCAAAGAGTTGAATTGAAAAATGCGGTTGTCGCGCCCAATGGTGGTGTGACCTTCGATGACACAGTGCGCACCGATGGTCGTCCCGGCATCAATCCGAACGTGTGGGCCAATGACGGTGTAAGGACCGACGGAGACCGACGAATCGAGTTGGGCCTTCGGGTCGACCAAGGCGGTGGGGTGGATCAAAGACACAGCGCACTCCTTCCGATCAGGCGATGGTGCGCATGGTGCACATCAACTCGGCCTCGCAAGCGATTTCATCGCCGACGCGCGTGGTTCCTTTGAATTTGAAAATGCCAGCTTTCATGCGTTCCAGCGAGACATCCATGACCAATTGATCACCAGGCTCCACAGGGCGCTTGAAGCGTGCACCATCGATGCCGGCAAAGTAGTAGATGGTCTTGTTGTCGGGGGTGACACCCAAGGTATCAAAAGCCAACAAGGCCGCCACCTGAGCCATGGCTTCAAGCATGAGCACACCGGGCATCACAGGACGGTGGGGGAAGTGACCCACGAAAAATGGCTCGTTGATGGTGACGTTTTTCAGCGCCTTGATGGACTTGCCTTTTTCAACCTCGAGCACCCGATCGACGAGCAAAAACGGATAACGGTGGGGCAGTTGTTTGAGGATTTCGTGGATGTCCATCATGGTTCTGAAGGTGTTGATTGATTGCTAGACAAAAGTCGCTCCAAGGCAGCGAGGCGTTGGCGCAAACGGTTGAGCTGTTTGAGCGAAGCCGCATTTTTTTCCCAGTTCGCATTGTCGTCGATGGGAAAGATGCCGCTGTAGTGGCCTGGCTGGGTGATCGAGCGCGTGACCACCGAGGCGGCCGAGATATTCACCCGATCGGCCAGCTGCAAATGGCCCAACACCACCGCACCACCGCCGACCGTGCAGTGCGCACCGATCGTGGCACTGCCAGCCACACCCACACAACCGGCCATGGCCGTGTGGGCACCGATGCGCACGTTGTGTCCGATTTGAATCAGGTTGTCGAGCTTGACCCCGTCCTCGATCACGGTGTCGTCGAGTGCGCCACGGTCGATGCAGGTGTTCGCACCGATCTCCACGTCGTTGCCGATGCTGACGGCACCGAGCTGTTCAATCTTCACCCACTGCCCTTGGTGCGGCGCAAAGCCAAAACCATCGGCACCGATCACGACGCCCGAGTGGACCACACAACGCTCGCCCAAGCTGCAGTCCTCACCGATGGTGACGTGGGGCGCCAAGCGGCTGTTCGCGCCAATGCGGGCACGGGGTCCCACCACGGTGTGTGCCCCCAAGATGACACCGTCCGCGACTTGGGCACCGGCTTGCACAACGACCAATGGACCAATGTCCACAGCTTGACCGATCTTGGCGTTGGGATGAATGAGGGCACTGGGATCGATCGAGGCGGGTTGATGCATGCGCTGCTGAGCACGCCACCACTGCGTCAAATGCGCAAAATACAAATAGGGATCGTCGGTCACGATGCAAGGACCCCGCTCGGCCGCAGCAAGCTCCAATGCCGGAGAAACGATCAGCGCAGCAGCTTGGGTGGTGGCGATGCGCGCGGCATATCTCGCGTGAGACACAAAGGACAGAGCCTGATGATCCGCCGACTCCAACGGCGCCAAGCGGGAAACATGCACTTGTCCGTCACCCACCAAGCGACCACCCAAAGCGGCCACCAGCGAAGCCAAGGAAACCATGTCTACGCCCTGCCCAATCACTTACCGCTGGCCATGCGCTTCATGACGGCATCGGTGATGTCTAGGCGAGGATTGATGTAAGCCGCTTCTTGAACGATGAGGTCGTATTTTTCAGCGGTGGCCACTTGTTGGATGCTGCGATTGATACGCTCGATCAACATCTGGGTTTCTTCATTGCGGCGAAGTCCCAAGTCCTCTTGCAGGGTGCGTTGACGACGCTGCAAATCACGTTCTTGCTCAGCCAGTTGGCGCTGCACAGATGCCCGTTGCGAGTCAGACATGGTGGGCGCATCACGCTCGAACTTTTGAACAGCCGACTGGAACTCTGCTCCGGCCGACTTGAGTTCCTTGTCGCGTTTGGAGAACTCTTGCTGCAACTTGGCTGTGGCCGCCTTGGCAGGCTCAGAGTCTCGCAACAAACGGTCGACGTTCACGGCACCGATTTTGATCTCTTGGGCATGAGCGGATGAGAACACCATGGCCAAGCCCAAACCAGCCGCCAACAAAGTTTTAAACATGGTCTGCATTAGAAAGATGTCCCAATTTGGAATTGAAAGGTTTGAAGGCGATCACCTTCTTTTTTAAGTATGGGCTTGGCCCAAGCGAAACGCAGCGGGCCAACTGGAGAAATCCAACTCAAGCCAATACCCACAGAGGAGCGGAATTCATCAGACGATAATTTTTGACGAACACCAGATTCATTCTCACCAAGAATCGTACCCAAATCATAGAAGCCAAAAAGGCGCAAGGTCCTGTCGTTGCCAGCCCCCGGGAAGGGTGTGATGAATTCCGCGTTAAATTGGAACTTACGGTCACCGCCCAAATTGACGTAATTGTTAGAGTCAGAACCATCAGCATTGAGAGTTTTTGATCTCCCACCAAAAGAGCCCTGCTCAAATCCCCGAACCGAACCCAACCCACCCCCAGAAAAATTCTTGAATAAGGGGAAGTCTTTACCGCCGAACCCAGAGCCCCAGCCCAATTCGGTGTTGAAGGCCAAGGTGTATTTTTTGCTCAGCGGGATGTACTGCTGGAATTGATAACTGGTTTTGAGGTAACGCACATCGCCCGCCAAACTGAGCTCGGCGTTGACGCGCTGCAGACGTCCTTCGCTGGGTACCAAAGCGCTGTCACGCGAGTCTCGCCCCCAACCTAAGGTCAGGGGCAGCGCGGTGCTGGTCTTACCAAATTGGGTGATGTACTGGTTGTAGGCTTTGGGCAAACCCAATGTTGTGTTGATTTCAATTTCCGTTTGCTCAGCCCCTGCGCCCAAGAAAATTGTGTCTTCCTCGCCCAATGGAATGCCATATCGCACCGCCACCCGAGGAGTGATCAAGCGATAACCTTCGCCTTGGGTGTTGAGGGGGCTGCTGGTCGTGTAAGAAACATCAAACGAGCGAGAAACACCATCGGCCGTGTAATAAGGATCGGTGGTGCTGAGGACAAGTTGCTCGTTGAAGTCGCTGGTATTGACGTCCAAGGCCAAATAATTTCCAGTACCAAAGACGTTTTCTTGACGAATACCCGCCACAAAAGACAACTTCTCCGATTGAGAGTAGCCCGCCCCCAAAGACAGATTACCCGTGGGTTTCTCGACGACTGTGAAGGTCAAATCGACTTGGTCGGTGGTGCCAGGAACCGGTTCGGTGTCGATGGAGACTTCCGTGAAAAATCCCAAGCGATCCACGCGGTCTCTTGAACGACGAATTCGATCCCCGTCGTACCAAGCGGATTCGAGCTGCCGAAACTCGCGTCGAATGACTTCGTCGCGCGTTTTGTTATTTCCCGCAATATTGATTTTGCGCACATATACCCGGCGTTGGGGCTGAGCTTGAAGAACAAACACCACTCTGTTGGTGGTGCGATCAATTCGGGGGATGGCCTGAATTTGAGCGAATGCATACCCAAATTTGGCGAAATGCTCGGTGAAAGCTTTCACCGTTTGAGAAACATCCTCATCGTTGTAGGCCTGCCCAACACGAACAGCCACCATCGACTTGAACTCTTCTTCTTTGCCCAAGAAATCACCTTGCAACTCCACCGAGGACACCACAAAGCGATTGCCCTCCGTGATGTTGACGGTCAGCTCCATCTCACTCTTGTTGGGTGAAATTGCCACTTGGGTGGAGTCGATCCTAAACTCCAAGAATCCCCGGGTCAGGTAATACGAGCGCAAGGTTTCCAAATCGGCATTGAGCTTGGGTCGCGAATAACGGTTGGCCTTGGTATACCAACTCAGCCAACCACCAGTATCCAAATTGAACAAGTCACGCAAAGTCCGTTCAGAAAAAGCTTGTGCACCGACGATACGAATGGATTCGATTTTGGCGACATCGCCCTCGATCACGCTGAAGTTCAAATTCACACGGTTACGCTCGGCTGGCGTCACGGTGGTCACCACTTGTGCCGCGTACATGCTGCGGTTGAGGTACTGTCGCTTGAGCTCTTGCTCGGCCCGATCAGCCAAGGATTTGTCAAAGGCCCGTCCTTCGGCCAAACCAATATCACGCAAGGCTTTTTTCAATACCTCAGCATCGAACTCTTTGATACCAGAAAAAGTAACATCGGCCACACTGGGGCGCTCTTGCAGCGTGATGACCAATACGTCACCCTCAACTTGTAAGCCCACATCGGCAAACAAACCCAAACCAAACAGGGAGCGTATGGCCGCAGTGCCTTTGTCGTCGGTGAAAGTATCACCAATGCGAAAGGGCAAAGAAGCAAATACCGTTCCGGGTTCAACGCGCTGCAAACCTTCAACGCGTATGTCCTTAAGGGCAAAAGGTTCCAAAGCCCAAGATGGTAGGGCCATCAACGCACCCATCAACCAAGAGGCGCGCCAAACTCGGCCTAAGGCGTTGTATTGAAATTTCATGAAGTTTTGCTCAGCCCACAAGACGGACCACGTCATTGAACAAGGCCACGGACATCAAGGCCAACAAGGCCATCACTCCCACGCGTTGCAAGCGCTCCAACCACGCTGATGACACCGCACGGCCTGTGACGGCCTCCCAAAGATAATACATCAGGTGCCCACCGTCGAGCACCGGCAAGGGCAACAAATTGAGTACCCCTAAACTCACACTGACAAGCGCAACAAAGACCAAATAAGCACTCAAACCCAAACTTGCTGACTGACCTGCGTAATCGGCGATCGTCAAAGGCCCACTGAGGTTTTTCAGTGAGGCCTCGCCCATGAGCATGCGTACAAACATTTGCAAGCTCATCCACGACACATCCCAAGTGCGCTCTAGGCCATGAACCCAGCCTTGCCAGAGGCCATGGCTGATCCAGACGGTTTCCGGAGTACCCCCAATATAGGCTTGGATACGCCCGCGTGGCGGCTCAACCGTGTGATCAACTTCTGGCGTGACCAAGAGATGAATCAGCTCGCCCGCACGCTCGATGCGCCAATCTTGTGCCAAGGGCGTCGCCCCCTCCTGCCCTGGGATATGACGGATGCGGTGTCGAAGGTCTTGCGCATCCAAAACAGGCACGCCATTGACCGACAACACCAAGTCCCCGGTTTGTAAACCCGCCTGAGCGCCGGCCCCGTCAGCCACCAAATGTCCCACCACTGGCGCGCTCCAAGGTGCTTCGATACCAATGCGCTCAAATAGCGCAGCGTCAGCCTCTTTGGCTTCCAACACCGACAAAGGTAAAACCAACTCTTGCGCCAAAGCGCTGGGGGATGGCGCTACCCACAAGCGGACGTCATGTCCATCCAAAGCGGCTTGGGTCAGTGCCCAACGCAAATCGCCAAACGACGAGACGGCTTCGGGTGCTGAGCCGTCCACGGCAACTTGCTTCACCCATTGACCGCTGCGCAAACCCGCTTGCTGAGCCAAAGAGGCTGGGGCCGGCGTGGCCACTCGCGCCACGGGTTGGGCTTGTCCCATCCAAGCCACGCAGGCGTACAACAGAACGGCCGTCAACAAATTGGCGAAAGGTCCAGCGGCCACGATCAAGGCCCGGTTGCGCAAGCGCTGCCGATTGAAAGCCAAATGCTGCTGCGCCCGGGGTACAGGCCCCTCTCGCTCATCGAGCATGCGAACATAGCCGCCCAGGGGTAAGGCACCGATCACAAACTCGGTGGCATTGGGGTGACGCTGCCAGCGCACCAAAGGCTTTCCAAAACCAATCGAAAAACGCAGCACCTTGACACCACAGGCCACCGCCACTCGGTAATGTCCGTATTCGTGGACGACGATCAAGCCACCAAGCGCCAACACAAAAGCCAGCAAGGTCATCATGTCAGTTCAACCACTGTTGGACGGCCACTTGGGCGGCACGCCGAGCCGCTCCATCCAAGGCCATGAGGTCATCCACACCCCCAATGGACGAGGGCAACACTGTGGCCAAGGTGTGTTCGTTGACGGCGTGGATACGGTCAAACCGCAAACCTTGATCCAAGAAAGCGGCCACCGCCACTTCGTTGGCGGCGTTGAGTACCGCGGTCGTGCCCAAAGGGCCTGCCAAGGACTGCCACGCCAAACCCAAACCAGGAAAACGTTTGGGGTCAGGCGACTCAAACGTCAATGCACCCAAGCTTGAAAAATCCAAGCCCTTGGCACCCGACTCGATGCGCTCGGGCCAAGACAAACCGTAGGCAATCGGCACTCGCATGTCGGGCGTGCCCAGCTGCGCGACCACCGAGCGGTCCTGAAACTCCACCATGGAGTGAATCACGCTTTGGGGGTGAATCACCACCTCGATGCGCTGCGGCGGCATGCCGAAGAGGTGATGGGCTTCGATGACCTCCAAAGCTTTGTTCATCATCGTGGCCGAATCCACGGAAATCTTTCGACCCATGCTCCAGTTGGGATGTGCACAAGCTTCGCTGGGCGTGACCAAGGCCAGCGTCTGCGGGTCACGCGTGCGAAATGGTCCTCCTGAAGCGGTGAGGATGATTTTGTTCACCCGATCAGACCACGTGCTGGGGTCCTCAGGCAAAGACTGAAAAACCGCCGAATGTTCGCTGTCGATGGGCAGCAGCACGCCGCCTCCCTCTCGCACCGTCTGCATGAACAAAGCGCCACCGACCACAATGGCCTCTTTGTTGGCCAACAAAAGCCGCTTGCCTGCACGCGCTGCCGCCAAGCTGGGTGGCAAACCTGCAGCTCCCACGATGGCGGCCATCACAAGGTCAACATCGGGGTGGGCACTGACGTCACACAGAGCGCGATCGCCGCTCAACACCTCAACCGACAAGCCCTCGGCCTTCACCCGATCGGACAGCGCTTGCGCCGCCAGCGCTTGCGTCATCACAGCGTAACGGGGTGAAAAGGCGCGGCATTGGGCCAACATCAATTCAACCTGGCTAGAGGCCGTTAGCGCGAACACACGAAAACGATCGGGATGCCGAGACAAGACATCCAAAGTATTGGTTCCAATGGAGCCCGTGGAGCCCAAAACCGTGATGGTCAATGCGCTCATCTTGGGCTCACAAAGCCACCAGCATCATGGCCAGCGGCAAAACCGGCAACAAGGCGTCCACGCGATCCAGTACGCCACCATGACCCGGTAACAAAGCACTCGAGTCTTTGATACCGGCGCTGCGCTTGACCAAAGACTCAACCAAATCACCGACCACTGCCATGGTGGTCAAAAACACCAAAGCCAACACCGCCACCCATGGGCCCAGTTGCCACAAGTGGGTGTACAAGCTTGGGCGACTGTTGGGGTTGACAGCCTCCCAGACCAACCAAAGCGATGACATGATCATTACGGCGACCAAACCCGATAACGCCCCAGCCCAAGTCTTGCCAGGGCTGACCGATGGCGCCAACTTGCGTTTACCCCAACGCTTGCCGCCGAAGTACGCCGCGACATCAGCGGTCCACACCAAAGCCAAAATCGATAGAAGAAAAACCCAACCCTGCAAACGGGCTTGCCACAACGCTGCACCTGCCAACACGATCAAGGCCAAGCCCAAACCGTTGCGCAATAAGGCCGGCCAATCGGTCCAGCGGTTCACACCACGGACCAGCATCCAAGCCGACAACAACACCCAAACCGCTGCGGCTGTCAACCAAACGACACGCCAAGGCAATTCTGCACCAGCCCACATCAAACCAGCCAAGGCCATCGCCACCACAGCGCCCAGAATCAGACTCACCGCGTGACCCGAACCCTGCATGCGGGCCCACTCCCAGCCGGCTGCTGCAATCAAGATCAAGGTCAATCCACCAAAAAAGACCGGCGAGGGGTTCACCAACGCTGGCAAGAACACCGCCAACAACAACACGGCCGTGATGATGCGTTGTTTAAGCATTGGTAAGCGCCTCTTGGGTTCGGACCTGCTCGGAAGTTAGACCAAAACGGCGTTCTCTCTGACCGAAATCAAGCAAAGCATCGTCCAAGTCTGATGGGCCAAAGTCGGGCCACAGGACATCCGAAAAATACAATTCGCTGTAGGCACACTGCCACAACAAAAAATTGCTGATACGCCTTTCACCACCGGTTCGAATCAATAAATCGGGGTCCCCCACATGTGCCAAGGCTGTGGCAGCGGACATATTTTCTTGGGTAATCGGTTCACCACGATCGGCCAATCGCTGTGCGGCATCCACGATATCCCATCGACCACCGTAATTGAAACAAACGTTGAGCACCATGCGCTGGTTGACCGCAGTCGCCAGTTCGGCTGCAGACAGCGATTGCGTGATGCGATCGGACAAGCCTTGTTTCTGACCTGGGAAAAACAAACGCACGCCATGTTCATTCATGAGCGGCACCTCGCGTGTCAGGGCCACGGCCAACAACTCCATCAAAGCATTGACCTCGTCCGTGGGGCGCGACCAGTTTTCTGAGGAAAAAGCAAATACCGTCAGCACCGCCACGCCACGGTCCATGCAGTGCTGAACCGTTTTACGCAGGGCGTCAACCCCCTGTTTGTGACCAGCCACCCGAGGCAAGAAACGCCGCTTGGCCCAACGGCCGTTACCATCCATCACGATGGCCACGTGCCTCGGCACCACAGCCAAGTCGATCTTAGGATTGCGGGTCATGGAGGGGCTCAAACGGCCAAGATGTCTTGCTCTTTGGAGGCAACCAGACGGTCCACTTCAGCGATCATGCGATCGGTGAGTTTTTGGATGTCTTCCTGCGAACGGCGCTCGTCATCTTCTGAAGCCAGCTTGTCTTTGACCAGTTTTTTGACCGCCTCGTTGGCATCACGGCGTTGGTTGCGCACGATGATTTTTGCGTTCTCGCCCTCGCCACGAACGACCTTGGTCAGCTCCTTGCGGCGCTCTTCGGTCATGGCCGGCATGGGCACACGGATCAAATCACCTTGCGAGGACGGGTTCAAGCCCAAATCGGACTCACGAATGGCTTTTTCAATCTTTGCACCCATGCCTTTTTCCCAAGGCGCCACGCCAATGGTGCGCGAATCGAGCAGGGTCAAGTTGGCCACTTGCGACAAAGGCAACATCGAACCGTAGTACTCCACTTGAACCACGTCCAACATGGCAGGGTTCGGTCGACCCGTGCGCACACGGCTCAAACTGTTTTTGAAAACTTCGATAGACTGCAGCATTTTCTGCTCAGCACCAGCGCGAATTTCTTCAATACTCATACCAACTCCTGAGATGAAAACGTCAACCCCGCAGGGTCAGACATGCACCAGCGTGCCTTCGTCTGCGCCCAAAACGACGCTGCGCAAAGCACCAGGTTTAAAAATGGAAAAGACCTTGACCGGTAACTTTTGATCCCGGCACAAGGCAAAGGCCGTCGCATCCATGACCTGCAAGTTTTTGGCCATGGCTTCGTCAAAACTGATGCTGGTGTAGCGCGTGGCTGAGGGGTCCAGCTTCGGATCGGCGGTATAGACACCGTCCACCTTGGTGGCTTTGAGCACCACTTCGGCACCCATTTCAGCGCCGCGCAAGGCGGCGGCGGTGTCGGTGGTGAAGAAGGGGTTACCCGTGCCAGCCGCAAAAATCACCACTTTGCCCTCTTCGAGGTACTGCAAAGCCTTGGGCCGCACGTAAGGCTCGACCACTTGGTCGATGCCGATGGCCGACATGACGCGGGCGGTCAAGCCGGCCTTGTCCATCGCGTCGGCCAAGGCCAATGAGTTCATCACGGTGGCGAGCATGCCCATGTAATCGGCCGTGGCGCGGTCCATACCGACGGAGCCACCCGCGACACCGCGGAAAATATTGCCACCGCCAATAACCACAGCCACTTGGACGCCCAAGCGCGTGACTTCGGCCACCTCTTCGACCATGCGAACGATGGTGGCACGGTTGATGCCAAACGCATCGTCGCCCATGAGGGCCTCACCAGAGAGCTTGAGCAAGATTCGTTTGTAGGCTGGCATGAAATCCCCTGAGATTGAAAAAACCGTGCACGAATGCAAGTGTATCGGCTCCACACACGACAACGGGCCTTTCGGCCCGCTGTCGTGACGGAGGGTCAGACCCTGATCAAGCGCCTTTGGCGGCGGCGACTTGGGCGGCCACTTCAGCAGCGAAATCGTCGACCTTCTTCTCAATGCCCTCGCCGACCACGAACATGGTGAACCCCTTGACGGTGGTGCTGGCGGCTTTGAGCATTTGCTCAACGGTTTGCTTGTCGTTCTTGACGAAAGGTTGATTGAACAAAGACACCTCTTTGAGGTATTTTTGGACTGAGCCTTCAATCATCTTGGCAGCGATATCGGCGGGTTTACCGGATTCGGCCGCTTTGGCCTCAGCCACCGAACGCTCTTTGGCCACCAATTCGGCGGGCACTTCCGCACTGGACAAGGAAACCGGCTTCATGGCGGCGATGTGCATGGCGGTGTCCTTGGCGGCGACGTCGCTACCCTCGAACTCGACCATCACGCCGATGCGCACGCCGTGCAGGTAGTTGGCCAATTGACCCCCACCGCTGTAGCGCTTGAAGCGACGGATGGTCATGTTCTCACCGATCTTGCCGATCAGGCCTTTGCGAACGTCTTCCACGGTGGGGCCAAAGCTCTCCATGGACAGCGGCAAAGCCGACAAAGCTTCCACATCGGCAGGGTTGCTCTTAACAACCAATTGCGCAACGTGGTTGCAGAACGCCATGAATAAGTCGTTTTTGGACACAAAGTCGGTCTCGCAATTGACTTCCACCAGCGAACCCGTGTTGCCTTCGATGCAGCTGACGATCACGCCTTCAGCGGTGACGCGGCTGGCAGCCTTGCCAGCTTTGTTGCCCAGTTTGACGCGCAAAATTTCTTCGGCCTTGTCCATGTCGCCATTGGCTTCGGTCAGGGCTTTTTTGCACTCCATCATGGGAGCGTCGGTTTTGGCGCGCAGATCGGCGACCATGCTTGCGGTAATTGCCATTTTGATTTCTCCAAGACCCCCAAGGGGTCAAAACACAAATTGATGCTGGGCGATAAAGCCCGGCAGGTATGAAAAAGGGGCTACTGGAGCCCCTTGTTCAGTGGGAGCCTAAATTAGGCTGCCGAGTCGACTTCAACGAATTCGTCTTTGCCTTCGGCCACAGCGGACACCACGGTGTTGACGGCATTGGCGCGGCCTTCGAGGATCGCGTCAGCGATACCGCGGGCGTACAAAGCCACGGCCTTGGCCGAGTCATCGTTGCCAGGAATGATGTAGTCCACGCCCTCGGGTGAGTGGTTGGTATCGACGACACCGACCAATGGGATACCCAGTTTTTTGGCTTCGAGCACAGCGATCTTGTGGAAGCCCACGTCGATCACAAAAATGGCGTCGGGCAAGGCGTTCATGTCTTGGATGCCGCCGATGTCTTTTTCGAGTTTTTCCATCTCACGCGAGAAGGTCAATTGCTCTTTTTTGGTCATGGAATCCAGACCCGCTTCTTTTTGCGCTTGCATTTCTTTCAAACGCTTGATGGAGGTTTTGACCGTTTTGAATTTGGTCAACATGCCGCCGAGCCAGCGTTGATCAACGTAAGGCACGCCAGCACGACGGGCTTCTTGCGCCACGATATCGCGCGACTGGCGTTTGGTGCCGACCATCAAAATGGTGCCGCGGTTAGCGCTGAGTTGGCGCACGTATTTCGCGGCCTCTTCGAACATCGGCAACGTTTTCTCAAGGTTGACGATGTGAATTTTGTTGCGATGGCCAAAGATGTAAGGCGCCATCTTGGGGTTCCAGAAGCGGGTTTGGTGACCGAAGTGGACACCGGCTTCCAGCATTTCGCGCATAGAAACGGACATGTTATTGACTTTCCAAAGGTTGGTTCTTAAATCCGACCCTGACTGCTGGCCACCCTTGGTGGGATAGTCCATCAGCACCTGGTGGGGCCGGTTTGCGATTTCGCTCTGCATCGACACCCAATCGTGTAAAAACACATCAGTGCTGCAAAGCCATTCGATTATAGCAGTGACAATACGGCCATGCGCTTGATGACCACCCCGCCCTTACCCTCCTCATCCAGGGAGGACGATTTGACATGAACATCGCCATCATTGGCGCCGGCGTCGCCGGCGTAACCCTCGCCCACACGTTGTTGCGAGACAAGCACCAGGTGCATGTTTTCGAGCAAAGGCAAACGGCCGCCGAGGAAGCCAGTTATGCCTGCGGTGGCCTGCTGTCGGCAGGCTGGCCCAGCCCCTTGGCCGCGCCGGGTATGGCCTGGGATCTGTTGTACCCAGGCTCATCGCCCACTGCGATTCGACTGGGCCAGTGGCCTCGCCCGAGGGATGCAGCCTGGCTGATGCGATGGTGGATGTACACCAATAAAAAGGCCCATACCGCACAACAAAGCGCCGCTTTGGCCTTGACCCAACTCAGCCAACGAGAAATGACCAGGACGCAGGCTGAACTCAATTTGGAATACGAGAGTACCGAAGGTTTGACGGTGCTGGTCCGCGGCGGACATGACCGTGAGCGCTTGGAACCTTATCTGGAATGGCTCAGCGATGCGGCCATACCGCACCAAGTGGGGGGACGAGATTTGGCTTTCGATAAAGAGCCGGCACTCAACCCCCAAACACCACTCCACACCGCCATTCACTTACCCAAAGACGGTGTGGGCAATTGCCGCCAATTCACCGCCGCTCTGAAACAAGTTGCCCAGCAAAATGGCGCGACTTTCTCATTTGGTCATGCAGTGCAAACCATCCGCCCGCGAACGGAAGGTGTCGAATTGGCGGTGCTGAACCCCCAAGGTGAGGTCGAAAAACAGACCCAATTCGACGCAGTCGTGCTGTGTTCAGGCGTGGCCAGCTTGGGTTTGCTTCACTCACTGAACATCCACCTGCCTTTGCGCAACTTACGCTCTCACTCCCTGAGCGCTAACTTACGCGACCCGATGGATGCACCACGTTCGGGCGTCATCGATAGCGTACATAACATCGGTATCACCCGACTGGGTCAACGCGTTCGCATCACGGGCGGACAAGAATTGAGCAGCGCAATGGCTGCACACCACCCCGGGGTGCTTAAACAGTTGTACGCCGCTTTGTTTGACTGGTTCCCTGGATCGGCTCAAATGAACAGCATCCAGACGTGGTCTGGTCAAACACCCGTATTGCCCGATGGCCTACCGGCATTGGGCCCCACCGATGTGCCAGGCGTTTGGCTCAATCTGGGGCATGGTCTGAGAGGCTGGAGCATGGCCAGCGGCAGCGCCCGGGTACTGGCCGACCAATTGATGCAAAGGGAAAGTCCCATCGATGTTCAAGCCTTCAGCATCAAACGTTGGACTCGCGGCCAATGAGCTGTCCCAGTCGTTGCCAACTCAGCCGACCAGCATCAGCCCGATTTGAAGCAGCACCACCAAAACCAAAACCGATAAGTCAACCCCGCCAACCAAGGGGACCCAACGGCGTATCGGTCTCAGCAACGGCCCACACAAACGATCCAGCGTGCCCAAAATGGGCGCGTCCGATCGGGTCCAAGACAAGACAGCATAAGCCAGCAGCATGAACATCAAGGCCTGCAACGCGGTGCGCAGCAAAAACTGAAACGCCATGGCCACGATGGCCACCCACAAGGTGATGGGGGACGAAACTGTGGCCCCTGCGCTCACACTCAACGTGAGCCATAAACCGCCGTAGGCCAAACTCAACAAAATGGCTGCCATCAAGCTGCCCCAGTCCGATGGCGACTGCAATATTCGCTTAGGCAGTATGCCGCGAACGGGCTTGACCAACCAATCGGTCACCGCCATGGCGAAGCGCCCAGGCTGCTGAGTCAGTTTGATCTGCCATTGGTTCATCCAAACGCGCAGCAAAGCGGCACCCACCAAGATGAAGAACACAGTGTCCAAAACAAAAAGGGCTATGCGCATGGGTGAATCCGAGACTGAATGAGCAGCTATTGTCGTACGAACGTGTCGAATGTCATCGACGCGTTTTTTTCGATGAGGTCACGCGTGAATTGCCCTTGGTTCGAGCGCCCTTCTGATTGGAAGGTGCCGCTGCTGCCTTGACCTTGGTGGCAGACCGAGCCCGCACAGACCGCTGGACTTGAGTCAAACCGTCGACCTCCTTGCCTTTGACTTTGCCTTTGTTTGATGGACTGCGTGCGGTTGCCAACTCGCCGTCGGTGACCAAACGGAAATCGATGCGCCGCCCATCCAAGTCCACACGGCTGACTTGCACATCCACACGAGAGCCCAAGGCGTAACGGATGCCGGTTCGCTCCCCTCGCAGCTCTTGCCGAGCTTCGTCGAAGCGGAAATACTCGCCCCCCAATTCGGTGATGTGGACCAAGCCTTCGACGTACATGGCGTCGAGCGTGACGAACAAACCAAAGCTGGTGGCCGAGGTCACCACACCACTGAACTGTTCGCCCAAATGCTCGCGCATGTACTTGCATTTGAGCCAGGCCTCAACGTCCCGACTGGCCTCGTCGGCGCGGCGCTCGTTGGCGCTGCAATGCAGCCCTGCCGCTTGCCAAGCCAAGGTGTCGGCCGAGGGTTTCTTCACTGGCTTGTCGCTGGGTGGCTTGACGCGACTGGCCAAGCGCTTGCTGAGTTTGGCGTGCGCCTCACCAGGGGTGGGCAAGGCAGGTAACTGGTAGCGTTGGCTCAGCAAAATCGCCTTGATCACCCGGTGCACCAGCAAGTCGGGGTACCGACGGATGGGGCTGGTGAAATGCGTGTAGGCCTCAAACGCCAAACCAAAGTGACCGTTGTTCTCGGGGGTGTAAATGGCTTGCTGCATGGAGCGCAGCAACATCGAATGGATTTGCTGGGCTTCGGGTCGGTCCTTGGTGGCCGCGGCAATGGCTTGAAATTCACGCGGATGCGGCTTGTCGCTGATGCCCTGACTGACCCCCATGGCTTTGAGGTAGTTGCGCAGCGTCTCCAGCTTTTCGGGCGTGGGGCCTTCGTGCACACGGAACAAGCCCACGTGTTTGCCTTGACCGATGAAATCGGCCGAACACACGTTGGCCGCGAGCATGGCTTCCTCGATGAGCTTGTGCGCTTCGTTGCGTGTGCGCGGCACGATCTTTTCGATTCGCCCCGCTTCATCACAGACGATTTGGGTTTCGGTGGTTTCAAAATCCACCGCGCCCCGAGCTTGACGAGCCGCCAGCAAAGCACGGTAGACCTCGTGCAGGTGAAGCAGATGCGGCACCAAAGGCTTTCGGTGCTGAGCCTCAGGACCTCGGGTGTTGGACAAAATCGCCGCCACCTCGGTATAGGTGAAACGGGCATGACTGAACATCACCGCGGGATAAAACTGGTAGGCGTGCACTTCGCCTGTGGCGGTGACCAACATGTCGCACACCATGCACAAACGCTCCACACCAGGGTTGAGCGAACACAAACCGTTGGAGAGTTTCTCAGGCAGCATGGGGATCACGCGGCGTGGGAAATACACCGAGGTCGCGCGATCGTAAGCATCCACGTCAATCGCCGAGCCGGTCTGCACGTAATGGCTGACATCCGCAATTGCTACCAGCAAACGGTAGCCCTTGCCTCGTCCGACCTTGGCGGGTTCGCAATACACCGCATCATCAAAGTCGCGGGCATCTTCACCGTCGATGGTGACCAGCGGCACATCGCGCAGATCCACACGCTGGTGGTGATCGCTGCTGCGCACATGATCGGGTAGTGTGCGTGCTTGCGCCATCGCCGCATCCGAAAACACATGCGGTACGCTGTATTTCCGAACCGCGATCTCGATCTCCATGCCAGGATCATCGATCTCCCCCAAGACCTCTTTGACACGGCCCACCGGTTGCCCGTATAAAGCGGGCGGCTCGGTCAGTTCAACCACCACGACCTGCCCTGCCTTGGCACTGCCAATGGCCGACTTTGGTATGAGCACATCTTGGCCGTAACGCTTGTCTTCAGGGGCCACCAACCAAATGCCACTCTCTTGCAGCAAGCGACCAATGATCGGGCTGTTGGAACGTTCCACAATTTCGGTCACACGTCCTTCAGGTCGACCTTTGCGGTCTTGTCGAACGATACGTACCTTGACCCGATCTTTGTGCAAAACCGCCCGCATTTCGTTGGGCGGCAAATAGATGTCGGGCTGCCCGTCATCACACACCACAAAGCCGTGACCGTCGCGGTGACCCGAGACGGTGCCTTCGATTTCTGCCATCAGGCTGCTGTTTTGATTCACTTTATCTGCTAGAATTTTGCTTTTCCTGAAATGCCCAGGTGGCGGAATTGGTAGACGCACTAGTTTCAGGTACTAGCGCTGAGAGGCGTGGAGGTTCGAGTCCTCTCCTGGGCACCAATCATAAAGGCTTGCACGTTGTGCAGGCCTTTATTTTTGTGGTGCACACACCCACATTAACACGTTGGTGTGTCAGATGGGTTGGGCCACCAAATCGTGGCCTTCGGTGCCCACGATGCGCGCCGAGGTGAACTCGCCCACCTTCATGGTTTTGCTGATCTTTTGTGGTGGCAACAAACGCACCACGCCATCGATCTCGGGCGCGTCGGCATAAGAGCGACCCACCCCACCTTTTTTGCCCAAGCCAGGTGCGTGATCGACCAACACTTGCATGGTCGCGCCCACACGCCGCTTCAAACGCTCGATGGATGCTGCTTCGGCTACCGCCATGAAGCGCGCTTGGCGCTCTTCTCGAACCACCTGCGGCACAGGATTGGCCAAGGCATTGGCGGCCGCACCTTGAACGGGCGAATACGCAAAACAGCCTGCACGGTCGATGCCCGCTTCGGATACAAAATCCAACAGGTGCTGAAATTCGGCTTCGGTCTCGCCCGGGAAGCCGGCGATGAAGGTGCTGCGCACCACCAACTCGGGGCAGATCTCTCGCCATCGCGCGATCCGCTCCAAATTCTTCTCGCCGCTGGCTGGGCGCTTCATGCGCTTGAGCACGTCGGGGTGGCTGTGCTGCAGTGGCACATCGAGGTAAGGCAAACACAAGCCTTCGTTCATCAAGGGAATGATGTCATCGACGTGGGGATAAGGGTAGACGTAATGCAGACGCACCCAAGCGCCATAGGTCTGGGCCAATTCGCCGAGCGATCGAACCAGGTCAAACAACTTGGTCTTGACCGGTTTCCCGTCCCAAAAACCGGTGCGGTATTGGATGTCCACGCCATAGGCCGACGTGTCTTGGCTGACCACCAACAACTCTTTGACGCCGGATTCAAACAACTTGCGCGCCTCCCCCAAGACATCCCCAATCGGGCGACTGACCAAGTCGCCCCGCATGGAAGGGATGATGCAGAAGGTGCAGCGGTGGTTACAACCTTCACTGATCTTGAGGTAGGCGTAATGACGCGGTGTGAGCTTGATGCCTTGGGGCGGGATCAGGTCAACGAAGGGGTCGTGGGGTTTGGGCAGATGCTGGTGCACCGCAGCCATGACCTCATCCGTGGCGTGCGGCCCGGTCACCGCCAACACACTGGGGTGCATCTTTCGCACCATGTTGTCACCACCTTCGGTCTCGCGTGCGCCCAGACAACCGGTGACGATGACCTTGCCGTTTTCGGCCAAGGCTTCACCAATCGTGTCCAAGCTTTCCTTGACGGCGTCGTCAATGAAGCCACAGGTGTTGACGATCACCAGATCGGCACCGGCGAAGGTTTTGGAGGTTTGATAGCCCTCAGCGCTGAGCTGCGTGAGGATGAGTTCGGAGTCGGTCAAAGCCTTGGGACAGCCCAAGCTGACAAAGCCCACTTTGGGGGCCGAGGTGAGTGAGGTGGTTTCGGTCATGGACGCATTGTCTCAGACCGAGCCCAATGCGTCAGCGCTTGAGTCCCAAAGCCGCGAGCATCGCTTCGCTGTTTTTGTTCATTTGCTCTTGCATCTGGTTGAACGCCACACTCGACTGGTCCATGTAGTTGCCTACCATGCCTTGCATGACAGGTGCTTGTGATGCCATGAATTGCTGCCAAAGCTCGGGGGTTAAGCCCTTGGTCTGTTGCGACATTTTTTGCTGAATGTCCATGAGAATCTGGACATTTTTTTCCAAATAAGGCCCCATGAAACCCTGCATGCTATGACCATAAAAGCGAATGATATTGGCCAACACTTGCTCGGTGAAAATCGGGACACCGGCGGTTTCTTCTTCCAAGATGATTTGCAGCAAGATGCTGCGCGTGAGGTCATCATTTGTCTTGGCATCGCGCACCACGAAGGCACGTCCCTCCATCACCAACGCCTTCACCTCGGTCAATGTGATGTAGGTCGAAGTTTGGGTGTCGTACAAACGTCTGTTCGGGTACTTTTTGATCACACGAACCGCTTCGTGGTCAACCTGGTCTGTGCTGCTTTTGCTCACGATCCACTTTCAATGGGGATCAACCGAGGAGCCGGTTGAGTTTGGGTCATTTTAGGCAAACGAGCTTACATCCAAAGGGACCGATCAATCCCATAAAAAAAGCCACCCCGAGGGGTGGCTTGTCAAGCCATGGGCTTGTGGCGATCAGCGAATGACAGCCAAGGTGGTGCGCTCACCGCCCTTGTAGGTCATCAGCGTCAATGCGCCGTTCTTGATGTCGCCCTTTTCGTCAAAAGCGATGTTGCCGGTCACGCCTTTGTGCTCAATGGCTTTGAGCGCAGGCAGGTACTTCGCTGGGTCAGCCGAGTTGGCGTTGACCATGGCCTTGGCCATGACGTGCACAGCATCGTACACATAAGGAGCGTAGACCTGAACTTCTGCGCCGAACTTGGCTTTGAAGTCAGCACGGAACTTGTCCATACCGGCCTTTTGCTCACCTTCAACACCACCGGCTTCGGCGCAGTAGACCTGCTCGTCGCTCATGCCGTCACCAGCCAACTTAGGCAATTCGCTGGTGCAGATGCCGTCACCACCCATGAACTTGGCGTTGATACCGAGTTGCTTCATTTGGCGAATCATGGGACCGGCCACCGCATCCATACCGCCAAAGAAGACGACATCAGGCTTCTTGGCCTTGAGGGTGGTCAAAATGGCGTTGAAGTCGGTGGCTTTGTCGTTGGTGAATTCGCGACCAACAACTTCAGCGCCAGCGGCCTTGGCACCTTTTTCGAACTCGTCGGCCACACCTTGACCGTAGGCAGTGCGGTCATCGATAACGGCAACTTTCTTGGCTTTCAAGGTCTCAACAGCGTACTTGCCCAAAGTGCCACCAAGGTGAACGTCATCGGCCACCATGCGGAATGCGCCAGCGTAACCTTGACGGGTGTACTTGGGGTTGGTCGCGGAAGGCGAAATTTGGGGAATGCCTGCGTCGTTGTAAATCTGCGAAGCGGGGATGGTGGTACCGGAATTCAAGTGACCGATAACGCCATTGACTTTGGCGTCGACCAGCTTGGTCGCTGCGGCCGTGCCCTGCTTGGGATCGGCGGCATCGTCTTCGGCCAACAATTCGAACTTGACGGGCTTACCGTCGATCATCAACTTGGCGGCATTGAGCTCTTCAATGGCCATCTTGGCGCCGTTTTCGTTGTCCTTACCCAAGTGGGCAATACCACCGCTGGTCGGACCGACGTGACCGATTTTGATCACTTGCTCTGTGCTAGCGGCTTCTTCTTTCTTACCACAGGCGGCCAATGCCACGGCTGCAGCGATGACGGCCAATTTGATGTTCAAGTTCATAAAATTCCTCAGATGGAAGGGTGAGTTGATTCGCGGAGTCGTCTCTGTTTTGCTCCACAAACCGAAAGATAACCGAAATCCGGAACATTTTTCAGCCCAAATCCCTCAAAGGCCACTGATTTTCTGGGGAAGCAAAAAAGCCCCAACACGCAATCGTCGAAATTTAAGGGTTTACCCCAGCTTCTCAGGTTGTATTCCAACGGCTGTGTAACGTTTCCACCGCGCCCGCCCAGAAACGACCTCATCTGGACTTTGCCCAACCAATTCAATGACCCTGGTGTATGAGGCGTGCGCTTCGGGCCAGTCCAAGCGCGCATTGACCAAGACATCTTGCGCCAGGTCACGCCCCGACACCATCGCCGATGGGGCCAAGACGACCGCACTGTGGACTTGGGTTAGCTCGTCTGACATTGGCGTGGCATGCGCCATGAAGTCAGCGTTTGTCGCGCCCCACAAAGCTTTTGAGACCGCCATTGGGTCATCGCAAACCACCACCAAACGAGCGCCTTGTCGACTGGCCTTGCGGACCAAACGGACAATGTAGGCGGTCTTATCGGCCACGTCCGTGTGAAACGCCACTGATCCCATCGTTTGGCGACTCAACCCAGCTTGGCGTGACCGTTGGCCACGTCCAAGAGGTATTGAAGCAAGAGCGGCACGGGACGACCAGTGGCACCTTTGGCAGCACCACTGCGCCACGCCGTGCCTGCAATGTCCAAGTGAGCCCAGCGCATATCGGCGGTGAACTTTTGCAAAAACTTGGCTGCGGTGATCGAACCCGCCGCGCGCCCGCCGATGTTGCCCATGTCTGCAAAGTTGGACTTCAAGCCTTCTGCGTACGCTTCGTCCATGGGCATGCGCCAGCACAGGTCGTGCGATCGCTCGCCCGCTTGGCTAAGCGCTTGCGCTAGAGCATCGTCGCTGGAAAACAAACCGCTGCGCACCGCGCCCAGTGCAATCACACAAGCACCCGTGAGGGTAGCCACATCGATCACGCTGTGTGGCTTGAAGCGCTTGGCGTAAGTCAAAGCGTCGCACAAAATCAGACGGCCTTCGGCGTCGGTGTTGAGCACCTCGATGGTTTGACCGCTCATGCTGGTGACCACGTCACCAGGTTTGACCGCTTGGCCATCGGGCATGTTTTCGCAGCTGGGGATCAAGCCCACGACGTTGATCTTGGGACGAGCATGGGCCAGTGCCTCGAACACACCGAGCACGCTGGCCGCACCACCCATGTCGAATTTCATCTCGTCCATCTCGCCCGCGGGTTTGATGGAAATGCCGCCCGTGTCAAACGTGATGCCCTTGCCGACCAACACCACGGGGGCTTGCGTGCGCGAAGCACCGTTGTAGCGCAAGACGATGAAGCGCAAGGGCTCGGATGAGCCTTGGGCGACGGCCATGAATGCACCCATGCCCAGTTTGGCCACTTCCTTGGGGCCCAAAACCTCGGTGGAGAAACCCGTCGGACGCCCCAAGGTTTTGGCGACATCGGCCAAACGGCTTGGCGTGGCGTGGTTACCGGGACGGTTGGCCCACTCTTTGGCCAACTCAACGCCTCGAACCGCGGCCTCCGCCTGCTCAAACGCGGCCTGAGCCGCTGGCGCGTGGGCCAAGCCCAAGGTGACTTTGCTCAGCTCGCGAGCGCGTGCCGAGGGTTTGGTTTCGGTGTAGCTGTACGTGGCGTCGCTCAAAGCCAGCATCAAGGGTTGCAGCGCAGCCGATTCCGACTTACCCAGCAGGTTGGTGATCAAACCCCAGTGTTTGACACCGGGCTGTTTGAGCAGAGCCACGCCACTGCTCACGGCCTGGCGCAAAGCCGTCGCACCACCATCGCCGACGTAGACAAACACCACGCGGGGCGCTTTGACACCTGCCAAGCGGTAGGTGGACAAGGTTTTGGACTTGGCCGACAAGTCACCCTCGGCCAACGCTTGGCGGGCGATCTGTGTCAATGGGTCTTTGGCCGAGGCCGCCAGCCGGACCTTCTCGGGCACCAAGAGCAACAAAGCGTCTGCGTTAAGGGTGGCGGCTTGCGCCCAATCAAGGGTTTTAATTTGGAAGTTCATAATCGTGCTTTTCGTTGACACACGATGTTATTCCATTCTTCCATTCGCAGAGAGCTGGCACGCAGCTTTGGCGCCACCTTGGTGGTGCTGTTCACCATCGTGCTGACCATGATGTTGATCCGCACCTTGGGGCAAGCCTCTTCGGGAAAAGTCAATCCACAAGAAATTTTGTTGGTATTGGGCTATACCGTCCTGGGAAGAATGCCAACGCTTCTCACACTGGCATTGTTTGTCTCCATCGTCTCCACTTTGTCTCGCATGTACAAAGACAGCGAAATGACGATTTGGCTCGCCAGTGGCCGCTCTTACAGGCATTTGCTGTCGCCGATTTTTCGATTCACCGTCCCCATCGTCATCGTGATCGCGACACTGCAGCTGATGGCTTGGCCTTGGGCCAACCAACAGATCGGTTTGTTCAAAGAACGGTTCGAGCGTCGTAGTGATCTCGACCGTGTCGCTCCAGGACAATTCAGAGAATCCAGTGATGGTCGGCGCGTGTTCTTCATCGAAAAAGATGCACAAGCTGGCACGGGACGAAATGTCTTTGTTTACAACCAAGCAGAAGATGGCACCGAAAGCATCACATCGGCACGAACGGGCCGATTGGAATGGAGCAACGAACGTCAAATTTTGCTGCTCAGTCAAGGACAACGTTTGGACATTGGCAGCGATGGGCAGTCATTGACCTTGAGCGAATTTGAAACTTACGGCGTTGAGGTCAACCAAAGCAGCAACGACTCTCGAAGTGGCTTACCCAGCTACTCGCGCAGCACCCTCAGCCTGATCGAGGAACCATCGCCCAGCTCACTGGCTGAACTCGGTTGGCGTTTCGGACTGATTCTCACGGCCATCAATTTGAGTTTCCTGGCAGTGGCCATCACCCACAACAACCCTCGGGCCGCCAAAGGCGGTCAACTCATGACTGCCTTGTTGGCGTTTGCGGTTTACTACAACATGGTCAACGTTACCAAAAGCTGGGTTGCATCAGGCAAGGTCGATGTATGGGCTGGCATGGCGCTATTGCACATACCGGTCATGCTGCTGGCCCTTGGTCTTCTCTGGATGCGGCAAGAGAACCTCCGCTGGCAAGATTTGATCAGCCGGAGGATCACACCATGAGCACCTTGCGACGCTACCTGTTCGGAGAAATCATACGAGCCGTTGGTTTTGTGCTGCTTGCCTTTTTGTCTCTGTTTGTCTTTTTCGATTTGGTAGAAGAACTCAACGACATCGGTCGCTCGGCCAGTGCCACACCAGAGTTCAAATACGCTCTTCACCATGTGATTTTGTATTTGAGCCTACAAGTGCCCACGCGAATTTACGAGTTGCTGCCCATGGCGGTGCTGATCGGCACGGTCTGGGTATTGGCCCGTATGGCCAACAGCTCGGAATTCACCATCCTGCGAACCAGCGGCCTGGGTCCTTGGCGCGCTCTAAAAACGCTCTTGGGTCTGGGCGCCGCCTATGTAATGCTGACTTTTGTCATGGGTGATTACGTTGCACCTTGGGCAGGCCAACAAGCTCAACTTCTCAAAGCCCAATTTGAAGGACGCATCAGCCAAGGTGCCACGGGTGTTTGGCTCAAAGAACGTCAAGGCGATCGACACTTTTCTATCAATGTTGGTGCCATGAACCCCGACCGCAGCTTAGAAAACATCCGAATTTTTGAATTCACCAACGAAGGCACTTTGATCTCCACCACACGTGCAGCCAAGGGTTCAATTGACAGAGGGGGATGGGATCTCAACGATGTGCAGCGACGGGAATTTCAAGCTGGTCGCCTGCAAACCAACAGCAACCCCTTGATTGTCAGCCAGCAAGACCGTTGGACTTGGTCAACCGACATCACTTCAGAAATGATCGCAGTGGCTTTGTTGCAACCCGAACGCATGCGCACCGTCGACTTGTTCGGCTACATCCAACACCTCAACAACAACGAGCAAAGCGCGCAGCGTTACGAGATTGAATTCTGGCGCAAGGTGTTTTATCCCTTGAGTTGTTTGGTGATGGTGGTGCTCGCTCTTCCATTTGCCTACCTGCACACTCGCTCTGGCGGCGTCGCGGGCTATGTGTTCATTGGCGTGATGATCGGCATCAGTTTCTTTTTGCTCAACAACATGTTTGGCTTCATTGGCAACCTGCGCCAATGGACACCTTGGTTCGCCGCGGGGCTGCCGTCGATGATTTATTCATTGCTATCGCTCAGCGCCTTCGGCTGGCTGGTGTTGCGACGCTGACCCAAGATCGACTGCCATGAACCTGCACCAATTTCGATTCGTTCAAGAAGCTGTTCGGCGCAAGCTGAACCTGACCGAGACCGCCAAAGCCTTACACACCTCTCAGCCTGGCGTGTCAAAAGCCATTCTGGAATTGGAAGAAGAGCTGGGGGTGGATATTTTTGCGCGCCACGGCAAACGCATCAGACACATCACCGAGCCGGGCCACCAAGTGCTCAAAAGCATCGAGGCCATCTTGCTCGAGGTCAACAACCTCAAGCGCATTGGTGAACACTTCGCGCACCAAGACCAAGGCACCCTCTCGATCGCCACCACCCACACCCAAGCACGCTATGTGTTGCCAGCGCCGGTCGCCCAACTGCGTCAAGAGTTGCCCGACGTGAAAATCAGTCTGCACCAAGGCTCACCTGAGCAGGTTGCACGCATGCTGATGGACGATGTGGCCGACATCGGTGTGGCCACGGAGTCGCTCAGCGACTTTCCAGAACTGATTACCCTGCCCTGTTACGAATGGCAACACTTGTTGGTCTTGCCCCAAGGCCACCGGCTCTTGGCCAGCGAACGCATCACGCTTGAGGACTTGGCCCAAGAACCCATCATCACCTACCACCCCAGCTTCACCGGTCGCACCCGCATCGACCAGGCTTTTGCGCAGCGAGGATTGAACCCCAACATCGTCCTCGAAGCGATCGACTCCGACGTGATCAAAACCTATGTCGGATTGGGCATGGGCGTGGGCATCATCGCCGAGATGGCCATGCAAGGCCACGACCCCTTGGGCACCTTGGTCGCACGCCCTGCGGGTCAACTCTTTGGCCGCAATTTGGCCCGTGTGGCGTTCAAACGCGGCACCTATTTGCGCCAATTTGTGTTGCGCTTTGCCGAATTGCTCAGCGACCGGTTGACGGCCGGCCTGATCCAAAAAACCATGAACGGCACCCCAGACAACTACAGCCTGTGAGACCGAGATGAACCCCACCGAACTGCGCTCTCGCCTGCCCAACGTCGGCACCACCATCTTCACCGTCATGTCGGCCTTGGCCACCGAGACCGGCGCCGTCAACTTGGGCCAAGGCTTTCCGGACTTCGCTTGTGACCCCGCGCTGCCGCAGGCCGTGACCGACGCCATGGCCGCCGGCCACAACCAATACCCGCCCATGCCCGGCGTGCCGGCGCTGCGCCAGGCCATGGCGGCCAAAATGCAAGCCCTCTACGGCCGATCGGTCGACGCCAACACCGAAGTCACCGTTACCGCTGGGGCCACCCAAGCCATCTTGACCATCGTGCTGGCCGTGGTGCATCCTGGTGATGAGGTCATCGTGCTGGAGCCCTGTTACGACAGCTACGTGCCCAACATCGAACTCGCCGGCGGGGTGGTGGTGCGTGTGCCCTTAATCCCGGGCACGTTTCGCCCCAACTTCGACGCCATTGCCGCGGCCATCACGCCGCGCACCCGCGCCATCATCATCAACAGCCCACACAACCCCAGCGGCACGGTGTGGAGCGACGCCGACATGCGCCGCTTGCAAGACATCTTGGCGCCCACCAAGGTCTTGCTCATCAGCGACGAGGTCTATGAGCACATGGTCTTCGACGGCCAACAGCACCAAAGCGCGGCGCGCTTCCCAGCCTTGGCCGAGCGCGCCTTCATCGTCAGCAGCTTTGGCAAGACCTACCATGTCACGGGCTGGAAAGTCGGCACCGTGGTGGCGCCTGCTGCCCTCACCGCTGAGTTTCGCAAAGTCCACCAGTTCAATGTGTTCACCGTGAACACACCGATGCAGCACGCTTTGGCCGCCTTCATGGCCGACCCCAAGCCTTACCTTGAGCTGGGCGCGTTTTACCAACGCAAACGCGATCTGTTCCGCGAAGGCTTGGCCCAAACCCGCTTTCGCCTGCTGCCCAGCGAAGGCACCTACTTCCAGTGTGTGAGCATCGCCGACTTGGCCGTGCCCGAGCGCGATTTGCCTGAGGCAGATTTTTGCCAGTGGCTCACGCGCGAGATCGGCGTGGCCGCCATCCCGCTGTCGGCCTTTTACGGCGATGGGTTTGACCAACAAGTCGTTCGGTTTTGCTTTGCCAAACAAGACAGCACGCTGCAAACGGCCTTGCAACGGCTGTCTCGCCTGTAACCCCCCTGATCAGACTTTGGGTATTGCCATCGCATCCAAAGCGTGGCGAGCCAAACCCAAACCTGCTTCGGAATACATGTTGAAGGAAGGCACGTTGAGCGCTTGGAGCTCCTCAACCTCTTCCCCGAACTTGGCGATCGCCACCACCTGACAAGTCAAACCCGCGTTGCGGATTTGATGGGCCGCGTACACATTGCTGTGGTGACTGGGCATGGCCAACACGATCAGGTCTTTGGTGTTAGAAACCTTGATGGTGTTCCAAAAATCGGTGTCGGTCGCGTCTCCAACCTTGACGTTGCGACCGGCGGCTCGTTCAAAGTCGGCTTTTTCGGCGTTGTGTTCAATGCCCAACACTTGACCGGGCCACACCGCTTCCAACTCGTCATAAGCGCCAGAACCCACACGCCCCATGCCAATAACCAGCACCTTGGCATTGCCCGTGTCCAACATTTGGTCTTTGGCGTGCAAAGTACCCCGTTGGAAACGGTCCCAAAACCGTTTGAAGCGTTGATACGCATTCTCTGAACCCAGGCTAAACGGAGAGGCGAAAGCAAAGCTCACGCTCACCGCAATGGCGATGGTGATCAACCAATCCACCGACAGCCACCCTTGGGTAACTCCCAAAGCCGCCACGATCAAACCAAATTCGGAGTAGTTCGCCAAACTCAAGGAGGTGAACAAGGACGTGCGCGAACGCAAGCCAAAACGCACCACGATGGCGTAATACAAAAAGGTTTTCATGGGCAGCAACAGGCACAAAACCAGCGCCGTGAGCAACATCGTCACATCGGGCAAACCTTGCATGCCCACCGACAAGAAAAAACCCACCAGCATCAATTCTTTGAAACTGAAGAGCGACTTGGCCAACTCAGACGCTTTGGGGTGGTTGGCGATGACCACGCCCAGCACCAAGGCGCCCAAATCGCCCTTCAAACCCACGGCTTTGAAAAACTCGAAACCTGCACCCAAGGCAAAAAACAAGCCGCTGAGCACCAGCAGTTCACCGTGTCCCGCCGAGTCGAGCAGCTTATATATGAGCTTGCGCACCAAGGGCACCAACAACAAAAACACCAAAAAGGCCCACACCGTGGGGTACTTGCCTTCGCTGATGGCCAAAAACACCACGGCAAACACGTCTTGCATCACCAAAATGCCGATCGCGACCTTGCCGTAGAAAGCCGACATATCGCCTTTGTCTTCCAGCACCTTCACCGCAAACACCGTGCTCGAGAACGACAGAGCAAAACCCAAAACGACCATGGCCATCCAGGACAGCTCAAACAAAGGCAGGGGAATCAGTTGTTGAGACAGCCAAAGCACCGACGTAAAAAACACGGTGGACACCAAGATGTGCGCGAGCGACGTGCCCCAAATCTCGGTCTTGGCCAAGCCCTTGAGGTCCAACTTCAAACCAATGGTGAACAAGAGCAAGGTCACACCCAAGTCAGCGACCAACTGCAATCCCTCTGGCGCATCGAAACCTGCCATGTTGTAGGCAAAGCCTGCGACCAAGAAACCCACCATGGGCGGCAGGCCCAAACGGCTGAGCAAAATGCCAAAGAAAAAAGCAAAACCTACCAAAGTAATCAGCATGCTGAATTCCTTGTAATTAACAAAAATATGAAAGTATCATCGTTTTGGTGATTTCTAACGAAGAATACAATTTTTCGACGTCTGCACAACACATGGGCACGCGTAGGAGGTCACAGCAGTCGGCTCCGATGTTCACTGCACAGAACTTTGGGCAGCTTTGCCCCTCCTTGCGCAGGGCCAATGGGCACAGGACACAATGCCTCAGATGTCTAAAACCATCCTGAATGTTTTGGGCGAGGAGCTGGTGCCTTGCTCGTTTGACCCCTTGACCGGCTACTTCCGTGACGGCTGTTGCAACACGAGCGTCGACGACTTGGGCACTCACGTCATCTGCGCCCGCGTGACCGCCGATTTTTTGGCCTTTTCGCTCGCTCGCGGCAACGACCTCATCACCCCGCGCCCCGAGCACCGCTTTGTTGGGCTCAAACCCGGCGACCGTTGGTGTCTGTGCGCCAACCGCTGGGTCGAAGCCTTACAAGCCGGCGTAGCGCCCCCCGTGGTGCTGGCCAGCACGCACGCCAAAGCCCTGGCCTACGTCAGCTTGGACGAGTTGCGCCAACACGCTTGGGCCCCTTGACGCTGCGCCCATGGGTCAACGCCTGGTTTGGTTCAAAAGGGACTTGCGGGTTCAAGACCACGGCGCCTTGGCGCAAGCCCTGCGTGCCGGGCCCGTTCGGTGCTTGTACGTTGTAGAGCCGGGACTTTGGGAACAGCCCGACTCGGCCCTGCAGCATTTTGAATTCGTTCGAGAGTCTTTGATCGAGCTGCAAACCGAATTGCGCGCCCTGGGCGGCGATTTGCTGGTGCGTGTGGGCTCGGTGGTGTCGGTACTGACCGAATTGCACGCCCAAGATCCCATCCTGGGTTTGTACTCACACATGGAAACCGGCAACGCGTGGACCTACGAGCGTGACTTGTCTGTGGCAGCGTGGTGTGCACAACACCGTGTGCCGTGGACCGAAGTACCCGCCTTTGGTGTGGTTCGCCGCCTGAAGAGCCGCAACACGTGGCAATCCCGCTGGGAGGCTCATATGGCAGCGCCCTGTGCCACGCTGCCCGATCCATCGCAACGGTCATGGGCCCACGCCCTGCCCTCGGTGTCGCTGTCCGACGTGCCAGCGCCGACGGGCCTGGCGCACGACCCAGCCCAACGCCAGCGGGGTGGACGCCAGCGGGCCACGTGCACCTTGCAGCATTTCCTGCATGCCCGCGCCCTGCGCTACCGGGGCGGCATATCTTCGCCCTTGAGCGCGCCCGACGCCTGCTCCAGGCTCTCGGCCTACCTAGCTTGGGGCTGCCTCAGCCTGCGCGAGGTGGTGCAGGCCACGCGCGCCACCCTGGACGGTTTGCCGCCGAGCGCCCACAAGCACCGAACCGGATTGAACGGCTTCACCAGCCGCTTGTACTGGCATTGCCACTTCATCCAAAAACTCGAGAGCGAGCCAGAGATCGAGTGGCGCAACATGCACCGCGGCTACGACGGGTTGCGCGAGGACGATTGGAACGCAGCGCATTTCGAGGCCCTGACCTCGGGGCGCACCGGGTGGCCCATGGTGGACGCCTGTGTGGTCATGTTGCGCGAAACTGGTTGGTTGAACTTTCGCATGCGCGCCATGCTGGTCTCGGTGGCGGCTTACCCGCTGTGGCTGGATTGGCGTCCCGTGGGCCAATGGCTGGCCACCCAATTCCTCGACTACGAGCCCGGTATCCATTGGAGCCAGCTGCAAATGCAATCGGGCACCACGGGCATCAACACCACCCGCGTCTACAACCCCATCAAACAGGCACAAGACCACGACCCGCATGGTGTGTTCGTGCGCCATTGGTTGCCCCACATGCGCCGCGTGCCCGATGCGTGGTTGTTTGAACCTTGGCGCATGCCGCCCGAAGTCCAGCGGCATTGCGGCTTGACGGTTGGTGTCGACATTCCCGTGCCGCCAGTCGACCTCGCCGAGGCCACTCGCCGCGCCAAAGCCGCCTTGCACGCCCGCCGCGCGCAACCCGATGTGCGTGCGGGCAAACGCGAGGTGATCGACAAACACGCCTCTCGCCGCGTGCGCAGCCCACAGCACCGTCAAGCGACACAGACCCCGCCCTCCCCGCAGCTGGGCTTTGATTTTTGACATCCATGCGCACCCACCTGTTTTGGTTTCGAAACGACCTTCGCCTGCACGACCAACTCGCCTTACAGGCCGCGGCCGCTGACGGCGACCGCTTGCTGCTGGTCTATGTGCACGAGCCCACGCAAGACGCCCCCACCGCTTGGGCCTTCACGCGCATGGGCGAGCATCGCCGACGACACCTGGCCGAATGCCTGAGTGAACTGCAAGACCAATTGAGCAGCTTGGGACAAACGCTGTGGCTCTTGCGTGGGCCCGTTGAACAGGTATTACCCGCCTGCGCACAAGCCTGTGGTGCCAGCACCGTGGTGTGCGAAGCCATTGATGCACCCGAAGAACAAGCGCAAGTAGAAGCCCTCCGCCAATCGGGTTTGACGGTGCAAACGATCTGGCAGTCCAGCCTGCTGGCGCCCGATGACCTCCCCTTTGAGGTGGCCAATCTGCCGGCGGTGTTCACCGCTTTTCGTTACGCTGTGGAAGGGGCTGGGGTGCGTCCGCGAGCACCCTTGGCCGCGCCCATGGCGCTGCCACCGCCCCCCAATTCCGATGCGCTTGAGCGTATACCCGGCCAAGTGGACACGGCCCACCGCTTGCTGGGCGTGAACCCCAGCGGGTCAACCTTGCATCGTGGGGGCGAGCAGCAAGCCTTGGCCCACCTGCAGCACTACCTCACCCCACCTTGGCCCGACCGCTACAAAGCCACTCGCAATGCCCTGCAAGGCGAACACACCAGCAGCCACTGGTCGGTGGGTTTGGCCACTGGGACACTGTCAGCGCGTCGCATCTGGGCCGAACTGCAACGCTACGAGCGCACACATGGTGCCAACGACGGGACGTATTGGCTGTGGTTTGAGTTGCTGTGGCGCGACCATTTCCGTTTTTTGCATCAGCAGCATGGCAGGCGCCTCTACCGCGCACGCGGTCTGTCGAATTTGCCACCGCCCACGCACGACCCGACGCGATTTGAGCGTTGGTGCCGAGGGCAAACGGGCGAGCGCATCGTGGATGCAGGCATGCGCGAACTCGCTGCCACAGGCTTCACCTCCAACCGCATGCGGCAAATCGTGGCGAGTTATTTGGTGCACGACTTGGCTTGCGATGCCCGCGCGGGTGCGGCGTGGTTCGAATCCCAGCTGGTCGACTACGATCCCTACAGCAACCAAGGCAATTGGCTCTACCTGTCTGGGCGAGGCACCGACCCACGCCAAGGCCGCCGATTCAACCCTCAAAAGCAAACCCAAGACCACGACCCCGAAGGCCACTACCAAGCCCGTTGGTTGGGCCCCTCCGCATGAACCACATCTCTGTTTGGGGCGAAGCCCTTCGCCTGATCGTCGAACTCGCGGCCACCGCCGCCTTTGCCCTATCGGGCCTGATGGTAGCGGCGCGCAAGCGCTTGGATGCCGTGGGCATTGTGGTGGTGGCGTTTTTGGCGGCCTTTGGGGGCGGCACCTTGCGCGACCTCTTGCTCGACCAACGCCCCTTCTTTTGGGTGCGTCACACCGAGGTGCTGTGGGGCGTCTTCGCGCTGTGTGTGTTGGCCATGTTGTTCATGCGTCAGCGGCACTTTGAAGTGACCGAAAAAGCGATCCTTTGGCCAGACGCGTTGGGCTTGGGTCTGTTCACCGCCACGGGCGTGCACCAAGCCTTGCAAGCGGACATGCCGGGCGTGGTGGCTGTCATCATGGGACTGATCACCGGCGTGTTCGGTGGCGTGCTGCGCGACATGGTGTGCAACGAAATCCCCACCGCCTTCAAAGACCACCGCCCCTACGCCGTGTGTGCGTTTGCAGGCGGATGGACGTACGTGGCGATGTGGCAATTCGGCATGGCCGGCTGGATGGCCCTCCTCGGCTGTTTGGGCGTGACCGTGGGGCTGCGCGCCTTGGCGGTCTGGCGCGACTGGCAACTGCCGGCTTGGCGGGTTTAGCCCCTCAAAGCGCCGCCACCCGCGCCCGCGCCGCGTGCAGTTTTTTGTAACTGTCGAGCAAGCGCTGGTGCCGGTCCAAGCCCTCGAGCCGTAGGCTGGTGGGCGTGAGGCCATGAAAGCGCACGCTGCCGTCGACCGAGCCAATCGCCGCGTTCATGCGCTCGTCGCCAAACATGCGCCTGAAGTTCGCTTCGTAATCTTCCAGCAACAAGTCTTCGTCCAGCGCCACCTCCAGCACCACGTTCACCGCTTGGTAAAACAAGCGGCGCTCCACCGTGTTGTCGTTGTATTGCAAGAAGGCACCCACGAGGTCATGGGCCTCTTCCAGCTGCTGCAAAGCCAGGTGGATCAAGAGCTTGAGCTTCATCACCGTGAGCTGCCCCCACACCGTGTTGTCGTCAAACTCGATGCCGATGAGCGTGGCGATGTCGATGTAATCGTCGAGCTCGTTGTTCTCCAAGCGATCCAGCAAAGCCTCCAGCGCCTCATCGTCCAATTGGTGCAGGTTGAGCACATCGGCGCGGAACAAGAGCGCTTTGTTGGTGTTGTCCCAAATCAGGTCGTCGACCGGGTACACCTCGGAATAGCCCGGCACCAAGATGCGGCAGGCGCTGGCGCCCAGTTGGTCGTGCACCGTCACATAAGCCTCTTTGCCCATGGCTTGCAAGATGCCGAACAGCGTGGCGGCCTCTTGCGCGGTGGCGTTGTCGCCCTCCCCGGCAAAGTCCCATTCCACAAATTCAAAGTCCGATTGCGCACTGAAAAACCGCCAAGACACCACGCCGCTGGAGTCGATGAAGTGCTCCACAAAGTTGTTGGGCTCGGTCACCGCGTTGCTGGTGAAGGTGGGCGCAGGCAAGTCGTTGAGGCCCTCGAAGCTGCGGCCTTGCAACAATTCGGTGAGGCTGCGCTCCAGCGCCACTTCCAAGCGCGGGTGGGCGCCAAAGGACGCGAACACACCGCCGGTGCGTGGGTTCATCAGCGTCACGCACATCACAGGGTACACACCGCCGAGCGACGCGTCTTTGACCAAAACCGGGAAGCCCTGCGCCTCCAAAGCCTCAATGCCGGCCACGATGCCGGGGTACTTGGCGAGCACGGCCTGTGGCACGTCGGGCAAAGCCATTTCGCCCTCCAAAATTTCGCGCTTGACAGCGCGCTCAAAAATTTCCGACAGGCACTGCACCTGCGCTTCGACCAGCGTGTTGCCTGCGCTCATGCCGTTGCTCACGAACAGGTTTTCCACCAAGTTGGAGGGGAAGTACACCGTCTCGCCATCGGACTGGCGCACATAGGGCAGCGCACAAATGCCGCGCTCGGTGTTGCCCGAGTTGGTATCGAACAGGTGCGAGGCCTTGAGTTCGCCATCGGGGTTGTAAACCTTCAAACAATGGGCATCCAACAGGCCTTTGGGCAGCGCATCCTTGGGGCCGGGCTTGAACCAACGCTCCCGAGGGTCGTGCACAAAGTCTGCCTGCGCGAGGTCTTCGCCAAAAAACACGCCCGCGTAAAAGTGGTTGTTGTTCAGGCGCTCGATGTATTCGCCCAGCGCCGACGCCAAGGCGCTCTCTTTGCTCGAGCCCTTGCCGTTGGTGAAACACATGGGCGAATGAGCGTCGCGGATGTGTAGCGACCACACGTTGGGCACCAGGTTGCGCCAAGAAGCGATCTCGATCTTGATGCCCAAATCGGCCAAGACCCGCGTCATGTTGGCGATGGTCTGCTCCAGCGGCAGGTCTTTGCCTGCGATGAAGGTTTGCGTGGGCGCATCGGGGCTGAGCGTGAGCAAGGCCTGCGCGTCGGCATCCAAGTTGTCCACCGCTTCAACGATGAAGGTGGGGCCCGCTTGGATCGCCTTTTTGACCGTGCAGCGGTCGATGGACCGCAGGATGCCTTGGCGGTCTTTGTCGGACATGTCGGCCGGCAACTCCACCTGGATCTTGATGGTCTGCAAATAGCGGTTCTCGGGGTCCACGATGTTGTTTTGCGACAGGCGGATGTGCTCGGTGGAGATGCCGCGCGTCTCGCAATACAGCTTCACAAAATACGCCGCACACAAAGCCGATGAAGCCAAGAAGTAATCAAACGGCCCCGGCGCCGAACCATCGCCTTTGTAGCGAATGGGCTGATCGGCCACCACCGTGAAGTCGTCGAACTTGGCCTCCAGGCGAAGCTTGTCGAGAAAGTTGACTTTGATTTCCATGCGGTGTTTCCAAAAAACAAGCACCCACGAAGGGGCGGCTGGTGTGTGTCATTCCAAACGCAGGCCACTGGCCCGACGCAGGGGCATCAGCCCCAGAGCTTTTTAACCCGAGCGTCCCGCCCACAACTCAAACGGTAGTAGTTGTAGCGTAGCTCGTTCTTCTTGTAGTAGTCCTGGTGGTAGTCCTCGGCCAAGTAAAACGCCGAGCTGGGCGCCAACTCGGTGTGAATGGTGCTGAAGCGCCCGCTCTTGATCAAGGCGTCGCGGCTGGCTTCGGCAACGGTGCGTTCGGCCTCGTTTTGCCAATAGATGCCGCTGCGGTACTGGGGGCCCACATCACAAAACTGCTGGTCTTTGACGGTCGGGTCGATGTGCCGCCAAAAGTAGTCGACCAACTGTGCGTAGCTGACTTTGCTCGGGTCGTACAACACCCTCACCGCCTCGGTGTGGCCCGTCTGACCAGAAGTGACCTGCTCGTAGGTGGGCTGGGGGGTTTGGCCGGCGGTGTAGCCCGACTCAACCGCCAACACACCAGCCAGTTTTTCAAAGTCGGCCTCGATACACCAGAAACAACCACCGGCAAACAAGGCGTAAGCCATAGGCTTGCCGTCGATCACCGGCGCTGCCACCACGTCGGTGGGGGTCGTCACCGCCGCCGGTGTGGGGCCAGCGCTGGACGACACGCTGGGCGAGCACGCGGCCAATGCCCACACACCCGCGCTCAGCGCCATGGCCCCAGCACGCAGGGGTTTCAACACAGATGCGCGGTTCATGGTCATGTCCTCAAAGCGGGGCGGGGTTGGCCCTCGGGCACAAAGGCCAAGGCCACACCGTTGTTGCAAAAGCGCTGGCCCGTGGGTTTGGGTCCGTCATCGAACACATGGCCGTGGTGCCCCCCACAGCGCGAGCAGTGGTATTCGGTGCGCGGGTAGATGAGCTTGTAATCGGTGGATGTGCCCAAGGCACCCGGCAAGGCTTGGAAAAAGCTGGGCCAACCCGTGCCGCTCTCGTACTTGTGGGCCGAGCTGAACAAAGGCAAGTTGCACGCCACACACACATAGGTGCCGGGCCGCTTCTCGGCGTTGAGCGGGCTGCTGCCCGGGCGCTCGGTGCCGTGCTCAAACAGCACCGCATACGCCGCCGGCGAGACCAACTTTCGCCACTCGGCCTTGGTCTTTTGAAGTGGAAAGGCAGCCGCCAGTGCGCTCACCGGCGCCACAGCGCCGGCCAGCCAGGCCGAGAAAATTTTGAACATGTGGCGTCGTTTCATGGGAGTGACCGGTTGGGTGGATGAAACTCAAGGCTTCATGAGGCTATTCGTTAGACCAAGTCGGGAAGTTACAGCGCGAGCTGCAGGGGTTGATGGATTGTCCTGTTTTAGCGCTTGGCTTGCATGGTTGGCGTCTCACACCCCCACAAAACCCCTTCAATGGTTCAACTGCCCCCAAGCCTTGTCCAGCCGCTTGATGCTCACCGGCTGCGGGGTGCGCAGCTCTTGCGCGAAGAAGCTCACGCGCAGTTCTTCCAGTAACCAGCGGAATTCCAACATGCGGGCGTCTTGCACGCCTTTGCGCTCGGCCACCAAGCGCCAGTAGCGTTGGTCTTGGGGTTTGAGCTCGGCCATGAGCTGGGTGTCGCGGGCGGGGTCGGTGCGCACCTTGTCCAAACGCTGGGTGATGGCTTTGAGGTAGCGCGCAAAGTGCTGCAGCTGCGCCCACGGCGTGGCCGCGATGAAGGCTTTGGGCATGAGCCGCTGCAGCTGCTGGGCGCAGTCGGCGCTGGCCTCGGGCGCGTTTTTGCTGTCTTTGATTTTGCGGGCTGCGGCCGCGTACTCGACCAAGATCACACCCGCCAAACGCGCCACCTCGTTGGCGATCAGCGTCAGGCGGCCCCGGCCTTCGTCCACGCGCTTTTTGAACGCGAACTCGTCGGTGGGCAGCGGGTCTTGCAAAAACGCCCGGTCCAGCGCCACATCGATGATCTGGGTGCGCAGCTCTTCGGCGGTGCCCAGCGGCATGTAGGCCACGGCCATTTTTTGCAGGTCGGGGATGTTTTTTTCCAGGTACTTCAACGCGTCTTTGATCTGCAAAGCGAACAAACGACGCAGGCCGGCGCGGTGTTTGGTCGCGGCGACTTCGGGCTCGTCGAACACCTCCACACGCACCGAGTCACCGCCGTCGATCAAGGCGGGGAAGCCGATGAGGGTTTGACCTCCTTGGCGGATTTCCATGAGTTCGGGGAGTTCGCCGAAGGTCCAGGCGGTGTGGGTGGATGGCTTCCCGCTTCGTTCACTCGCGCTCGCAATGACGGAAGAATGGGCAGCAATGACAGGTGCGCCCGAAGTCCCCGGACGCGCCGCAGCCCCGGGTGACGATGTGTGCAAGCCCTGAGGAGCCCGGGGCTGCGGCGTGGCGGGGGACGTTGTGGTCGGGGATAACTTCGCATCGCCAGTAGATTGCTTCGCTGCACTCGCAATGACGGCGGATGAGACTTTCAACTGCGCCAGCGCTTGAAACGCGCCACGCGCTTGGCTGCCCAGCTCCGCCTTGAGCGACCCAAGGTTGCGGCCTTCCCCGAGTTGGCGGCCGTGCTCGTCCACCACGCGCAGGTGCATGAACAGGTGCGGGCTGAGCATGTCGAGCTTGAAGTCGGCGCGCTTGACGTCCAAGCTCGTCTCGTCGCGCACGCGCTTGAGCAACGCGTCGGTGAGCGAGCCGCTGCCAAACACCTCCGGTGCGCTCAAGGCTTCGGCCAAGCGGGCCGCGCTCTCGGGCAAAGGGACAAAGCGGCTGCGCGGCTTTTGCGGCAGGCTCTTGAGCAGGGCTTGAATTTTTTCTTTGAGCATGCCCGGCACCAACCACTCGCAGCGATCCTCGCTCACCTGGTTGAGCACGAACAGCGGCACCGACACACTCACACCGTCGCGAGCGTCGCCCGGTTGGTGCAAATACGTCGCCGTGCAGTCCACGCCACCCAAACGGATCTGCTTGGGGAAAGCCTGTGTCGTGATGCCCGCGGCCTCGTGGCGCATGAGCTCTTCGCGGGTGAGGAACAGGCACTTGGGGTGGGTGCGCGACTGCTCGCGCCACCACTGCTCGAGCAAACGGCCGTTGAACACCTCGCTGGGGATCTGCGCGTCGTAAAACGCGGCGATCAGCTCCTCGTCCACCAACACGTCTTGGCGGCGCGATTTGTGTTCGAGCTCCTCGACCTTGGCAATCATTTTTTGGTTGGCGGCCAAAAACGGCAGGGCTGTGTCCCACTGGCCGTCCACCAAGGCTTGGCGAATGAAGATGTCGCGCGCACCCACCGGATCGACCGTGCCGTAGGCTTTGCGCCGGCCGTTGTAAATCGTCAGCCCGTAAAGCGTGGCGCGTTCAAAGGCCACGACCTCGGCAGTTTTTTTCTCCCAATGGGGGTCGAGCAACTGCTTCTTGATCAGGTGCGCCCCCACGTCTTCGAGCCACTGCGGCTCGATGGCGGCGATGCCTCGGCCAAACAGGCGCGTGGTCTCGACCAACTCGGCCACCACGATCCAGCGGCCCGGTTTTTTCTTCAGGTGCGCGCCGGGGTGGCGGTGAAACTTGATGCCGCGCGCGCCCAAGTACACGTCTTCGTCGTCGAGCTTGCAGCCGATGTTGCCCAAGAGGCCCGCGAGCATGGACTTGTGCAGCTGCTCGTAGCTGGCGGGCTGGGTGTTGGGCTTCCACTGGTGCTCGGCCACCACGGTGAGCAACTGGCTGTGGGTGTCGCGCCATTCGCGCACGCGGCGCACGTTGATGAAGTTTTGGCGCAGCAGCTGCTCATATTGCCGGTGGCTGAGTTTGTGCTCGGTGCCGTGCCCGCCCCGCGCATCATTCAACCAGCGCCACAAATGGAGGTAACCGCTGAACTCGCTTTTTTCGTCGTCGAATTTGGCGTGGGCTTGGTCGGCTTGGGACTGGGCTTCCATGGGTCGGTCGCGCACGTCTTGCACGCTCAGGGCGCTGGCGATCACCAAGACCTCGTCGAGCGCGTGGCGCTGGCGGGCCTCCAAAATCATGCGGCCCACGCGGGGGTCCAGCGGCAGCTTGGCGAGCTCGCGGCCCATGGGCGTGAGCTCGTTGGCCTCATCGACCGCGCCCAACTCGGCGAGCAATTGGTAGCCATCGGTGATGGCGCGTTTGCTCGGTGCTTCAATGAAGGGGAAGTCTTCCACCTGCCCCAAGTGCAGGCTCTTCATGCGCAGGATCACGCCCGCCAAGGACGAGCGCAAGATCTCCGGGTCGGTGAAACGGGCGCGACCGGCAAAGTCTTTTTCGTCGTAGAGGCGAATACAAATGCCGTTGGCCACGCGCCCGCAGCGGCCCGAGCGCTGGTTCGCCGCGGCTTGGCTGATGGGCTCGACCATGAGCTGCTCGACCTTGCTGCGCAGGCTGTAGCGCTTGACCCGCGCCGTGCCCGCGTCGATCACATAGCGGATGCCAGGCACGGTCAGCGAGGTTTCGGCCACGTTGGTGGCCAAGACGATGCGCCGCCCGCCGCCGGTGTCGAACACGCGGTCTTGCTCGGCTTGCGACAGGCGCGCGAACAGCGGCAAGACCTCGGCGTTGCGCGTCCACGCCTGGTGGGCCATGTGTTTGCGCAGGTGGTCGGCGGCTTCACGGATCTCGCGCTCGCCCGGCAAAAACACCAAGATATCGCCGCCCGCGCCACCGGCCCACAGCTCGTCCACGCCGTCGGCAATGGCCGCGTTCAGGTCGTATTCGCGCGATTCTTCAAATGGCCGGTAGCGTTGTTCGACCGGGTAGGTGCGCCCCGAGACCAGGATCACCGGGGCCTTGCCTTTGGCGCTGGCGAAATGCTCGGCGAAGCGGTCAGCGTCGATGGTGGCCGAGGTGACGATGACCTTCAAGTCGGGGCGGCGCGGCAAAATTTGGCGCAAGTAGCCCAGCAGGAAGTCGATGTTGAGGCTGCGCTCGTGCGCCTCGTCGATGATGATCGTGTCGTAGGCCTTGAGCAGCGGGTCGGTTTGGGTTTCGGCCAGCAAGATGCCGTCGGTCATGAGCTTGACCGTGGTCTGTGGGCTCAAACGGTCTTGGAAGCGCACCTTGTAGCCCACCACCTCACCGAGCGGGGTTTTGAGCTCGTCGGCGATGCGCTTGGCCACCGAACTCGCGGCGATGCGCCGCGGTTGGGTGTGGCCGATCAGGCGCGCCGCTTCACCCGGGCGGGCGTTCGCGCGCGACAAGCCGCGCCCCATGGCCAAGGCGATTTTGGGCAGCTGCGTGGTCTTGCCCGAGCCGGTCTCACCACAGACGATGATGACCTGATGCGCCTGCAAGGCCGCCATGATCTCTTCACGTTTGCCACTGACTGGTAGGCTGTCGGGAAACTCGATGTGCAAGGGACTGGAAGGCAAGGTGGTAACTTCGGTCAAAATCCGGGAATGCACGAATTATCCGGTGTCCCAACGCCCTTCCCCGCCACTGCCATGTCCAACGTCTTCAACTTCACCTTTGTGCCCTGGTTTCGGTCGGTGGCGCCCTACATCCACAAGTTCCGCCAACAAACCTTTGTGGTGGGGCTCACGGGCGAGGCGATCGCGGCCGGCCGCTTGCAAAACGTCGTGCAAGACTTGGCGTTGATCCAAGCGCTGGGGGTCAAGATCGTGCTGGTGCACGGCTTTCGACCACAGGTCAATGAACAGCTCGCGGCCAAAGGACACACGCCCCAATACGCCAACGGCACGCGCATCACCGACAGCGTGGCACTGGACTGCGCCCAAGAAGCCGCCGGTCAGCTGCGTTACGAAATCGAAGCGGCTTTCAGCCAAGGTTTGCCCAACACGCCCATGGCCGAGTCCACGGTCCGGGTGATTTCGGGCAACTTCATCACCGCACGGCCCATCGGCATCGTCGACGGCATCGACTTCATGCATTCAGGTCTCGTGCGCAAAGTGGACGTGCAAGGCATCGTGCGTTCGCTCGAAATGGACGCCATGGTGCTCCTCTCTCCCTTTGGTTTTTCGCCCACGGGCGAGGCTTTTAACCTGAGCATGGAAGAAGTCGCCACCAGCGTGGCCATCGAGCTGCAGGCCGACAAACTGATTTTCTTGACCGAGGTGCCGGGCATTCGCGTGAACCCGCACGAGCCCGAGGGCGAAGACAACCCCATCGACACCGAGCTGCCGCTGGCCACCGCACGACAGATCTTGGCGCAGTCGCCACCGGCCACCCAGCCCACCGACTTGGCCTTTTACTTGCAGCACTGCGTCAAGGCTTGCCAAAAAGGGGTGGAGCGTTCACACATCTTGCCGTTTGGGGTCGATGGCGCTTTGCTGCTCGAGGTCTACATGCACGATGGCATCGGCACCATGATCGTGGACGAAAAACTCGAAGAACTTCGGGAAGCCTCGGCCGACGATGTGGGCGGCATCTTGCAGCTCATCGAGCCTTTTGAGAAAGACGGCACGCTGGTCAAGCGCGATCGCACCGAGCTCGAGCGCGACATTGACCACTACACCATCATCGAACACGACGGCGTGATCTTCGCTTGTGCCGCGCTCTACCCTTACCCCGAAGCCAAAACCGGCGAAATGGCTGCGCTCACCGTCTCGCCCCAGGTACAGGGCCAAGGCGACGGCGATCGTTTGCTCAAGCGGATCGAGCAGCGCGCCCGCGCCCAAGGCTTGCAAAGCATTTTTGTGCTGACCACTCGCACCATGCACTGGTTCATCAAACGCGGCTTTGTGGTGACCAACGCCGACTGGCTCCCCGAGGCGCGTCAGCGCCAATACAACTGGAACCGCAAGAGCCAGGTCTTGGTGAAAAAACTCAGCTGAAACCCCAGCGGACTTGGGCTTGGCGGCGCGCCCACAACAAAGCGCCCGCCAAAGCGGCCACGCCCATGAAACACAAGAACGACCAGTTGGCGATGGTCAGCCCCAAAAAAGTCCAGTCCACGGCGCTGCAGTCGCCACTGCCTTTGAAGAGCATGGGGATCACCCGCTGCAAAGGAAACGCTTCGATCATGCCGAAGAGGTCGCGGCCGCAGCTCATGATCTCGGGTGGGAACCACTGCAACCAGCTTTGACGGGCGGCCACACCGGCCCCTAGCAAAGCCAACACTGCCAAGAGCACCAACAGGGCACCGCGCCAGCGTGTGGGGCTCAGGCTGGCCAGCCCAGCGACCACGGTCACCAAGACCCAAGCGTAGCGCTGCACGATGCACATCGGGCAAGGCTCCAAGCCCACGACGTGTTGCAAATACAAACCGTAGGACAGCATCAGCACGCCCGCCAGAGCCACAGCGGCGAGCCAAGTGCCCGTGAACCGGTGAAAAACCATCATGACCAAAATCCCAATCGCCTCAGAGTTGAGGAGACATTGTCGCGCAAGACAGGGCGTAATCGGCCAAAGCGGCCTGAACGGCGTTCGCCTCGCCCAGCGCCGTGGCCACCTGCACCGCAACCTCGGGGTGGGCCTGTCTGAAGTGTTCGATGGCTTGGCTCAAATCGGTCTTGATGTGTTTGCCACTGGCCCAAAACAAGGGGACCACCACGACCGAGCGCTCACCCGCCGCGGCAAAGGCCAACAAGGCGTCTGGCAGCTCGGGCTGCATGAACTCCAAAAACGCCAGCTCACAGCGCCCGGTGTGTTGCGCGGCGATGCGTTGGCACACCGCGTCCAAAGGCGCGCGCCACGCCGGGTCGCGCGAGCCGTGGGCAAACAAGAGCAAAGCGGGGGGGCGGGTGTCGGTCATGCCGCGCATCTTATCGTTGGGGCCGCCTGCGCTTGCAACGTGGCCATGCCAGTCAAGACATCGCCCACGGCGATGATGCACGGGCTGCCCAAACCTTCGGCATGCAAGGTCTCGTGCAAAGCGTCCAAGGTGGTGACGGCGTGGCGCTGCTCGGGGCGGCTGGCGTTTTGCACCACCGCGACCGGCGTGTGGGCTGGCAAACCTTGCAACAAACCGGCTTGGATATGGGCCGAGCGGCTCGAACCCATGTAAATCAACAGGGTGATGCGCTGCTGGTGGCACAGCTGCGCCACGCTGGGCCAGTCGGGACCGGTCGCACCGGGTTGGGCATGGCCGGTGACGAACAGCACGCCTTGGGCGTGGTCGCGGTGCGTCAACGGCACGCCCAACCGGGTCAATGCCGCTTGGCCCGAGGTGATGCCATTGACCACCTCGACTTCAATGCCCTCGGCTTGTAAGCGTGCCAGTTCCTCACCGCCGCGGCCCAAGACAAAGGGGTCGCCGCCTTTGAGTCGCACCACCCGCTCGCCTTGCCGGACGAGTTGGATCATGTGTTTTTCGATGAAGGCTTGGGGTGTGGACAAGCAACCACCGCGCTTACCCACCGCGATTTGCCGTGCGCTGGCGGGTATGTGTGCCAAGATGGCAGGTGCGACCAAGTCGTCGACCAACACCACCGTGGCTTGTTGCAAACACCTCACGGCCTTGAGGGTGAGCAAATCGGGGTCGCCGGGGCCCGCGCCGACCAAGGCACACGTGCCTTTGTGTGAAGGCGCGTTCATGACGCTTGCACCAAGACCGCGCCGGCGGTGCGGTGCGTGGCCGTGTCCACCAAGACCAAGGCGCCCACGCTGCGCGACTGGGCAAAAGGCAAAGCCAACACCGCTTGCTGCAAGGCCAGCGTGACATGACCGATTGCATTGGGCGGCAACTCGTTGGCCGGCTCCTCAGCCAAGGTGTTGACGTCCAGGCGGTGCACCACCCGCTGCACCTTGGCTTTGACCCAGCGGTGCCCGTGCAAAGCCCAGTACACACGCCCTGCGACCAAGGGCTCGTCGTCCATCCAAGCCACCGTGGTGTTCAACACCGTTTGGGGCGTGGGTGCACCCTCCTCGGCCCACAACCAGTCACCGCGAGAGACATCCACCTCGCGGTCCAAGACCACACCCGCGCTGTGGCCGGCGTCCACGTCCTGCGCCTGGCGCGTGGCCGAGAGCACCTGCGCGACCACCGCGCTTTGACCGCTGGGAAAGACGTTGACGGTCTGACCCACAAGCACTCGGCCAGTGGCCACACGCCCCCACAACACCCGGCGGCCATGCTCGGTCACAGCCGCTTGTGTGGCGCTGCCTTGGGGCTTTTCCACCCATTGCACAGGAAAGCTCAAGACCGCGTCGGACTCGCCCGGTGTGCTGGGCAAATCCTCGAGCAGACTCAACAAACTTGGGCCGTCGTAGCCGCACCAGCCAGGCTGCGACTCGACCACGTTCCACCCCTGCAAAGCCGAGACCGGGACCAAGGCGGTGATGCTGATACCAGCGGCCTGGGCAAAACGGCGAACAGCGCCCGCGATGTTTGCGTAGGCCTGTTCGGGTTGGTCCACGGCATCGAGCTTGTTGATGGCAAAGATCACTGAGGGGACGCGCAAGAGCTGCAGCAACAAAGCGTGACGGCGGGTTTGCGGCAAGAGGCTCAGATCGGGATCGCGCCAGTCGAGCTTGATGGCGTCGACCAAGACCACCGCCGCGTCGGCGCTGGACGCCGCGGTCACCATGTTGCGGGTGTACTGTTCGTGACCGGGGGCGTCACCGATGATGAATTTGCGCGACTCGGTGCTGAAGTAACGGTAGGCCACATCGATGGTGATGCCTTGCTCTCGCTCAGCCGATAGCCCGTCGGTGAGCAAAGCCAAATCGGTTTGTCCGGACCGCTGCACACCCACCAAGTGGTCTTGCAACACCGCCTTGGTGTCGATCAGCAAGCGACCAATGAGCGTGCTCTTACCGTCGTCGACCGAGCCGCAGGTGATGAATTTGAGGGCGTTGTGGTTCATGGTGTTCATCTCAGAAATAACCGTCTTGTTTGCGCTTCTCCATCGAAGCCTCAGAGGTTTTGTCGTCCATGCGTGTGGCGCCGCGTTCGCTCACGTCAGCGGCCAAGGTTTCGATGACGATGGCTTCGGGCGTGGCGGCCGAGCTCAGCACCGGGCAGGTGCAGGTGATGTCGCCCACGGTTCTGAAACGCACATCGCGCACCACCACCGCCTCGCCGTCTTTGGGCGGGGTGAGTTCGGTCACCGGCACCCAAAGGCCTCGGCGCTCCACCACTTCGCGTGGGTGGGTGTAGTAGATCGAAGGCAGGGCGATGTTTTCGCGGGCGATGTACTGCCACACGTCCAGCTCGGTCCAATTGCTGATGGGGAACACGCGGAAGTGCTCGCCTGGCTGCAGCTTGTGGTTGAACAGGGTCCACAGCTCGGGGCGCTGCGCCTTGGGTTGCCACTGACCAAAACCATCGCGGTGGCTGAAGATGCGCTCTTTGGCGCGCGCTTTTTCCTCGTCGCGCCGAGCGCCGCCAATCAGCGCATCAAAGCGGAACTCCTCGATGGCCTCCAACAGCGTGACCGACTGGTGCACGTTGCGGCTTTCGCTGGGGTGGGCCAAGCGCACGGTACCGCGTTTCATGGAGTCTTCGACGCTGCGCACGATCAACTCGGCGTCCAACTCACGGGCACGCTGGTCGCGGAATTCGGTCACTTCGGGGAAGTTGTGACCGGTGTCGATCATCAAGAGCGGGTAAGGCAATTGCCCTGCGCCAAAGGCTTTTTCGGCGCACTTGAGCATGACCAAGGAGTCCTTGCCGCCAGAAAACAGCAAGGCGGGTCGTTCAAACGCGGCCGCCACTTCGCGCAAGATGAAGATGGTTTCTTCTTCCAGCGCGTCGAGGTGGCGGTTGCTCAGGGATTCAATCGGTGTACGGGCGTTCATGGTGCTGTTCTCAAGGTTTGACGTGCAAGCCGCACTCTTTGGCGCTGGCGTCTTCCCACCACCAGCGGCCGGCGCGAAAGGGTTCACCGACGCTGATGGCGCGGGTGCAAGGCGCGCAGCCGATGCTGGGGTAGAAGGCGTCGTGCAGCGGGTTGTAGGCCAGTTGGTGCTCGGCGATGAAGTGCCACACATCGCCCCAGGTCCAGTCGAGCAAGGGGCTGGCTTTGAGTCGGGGCCCATCACTTTCGATCGCGGCCGTGTCTTGGCGCTCAGGCGATTGTTCGCGGCGCAAACCGGTGAGCCACACGTCGACGCCTTGCAGCGCGCGTGACAAAGGCTCGAGCTTGCGCACAGCGCAGCAGGCTTTGCGCAGTGGGACGCTCTCGAACATCAAGTCGGGGCCGTGATCGGTCAGCAACGCGCTCAAACGCTGGGCATCGGGCTGGTACACATCGACCTGCAAGCCGTACCGGGCTTCGATCGTCGGAATCAAGGCCAGGGTTTCGGCGTGCAAGTGACCGGTGTCGAGCACAAACACCCCACTGCGAATGCCGCTCAGGTGCACCAAATGGGTCAGCACCATGTCCTCTGAACCCAGGCTGGAGGCTTGGGTGATGCGCCCGTGGGACCGGCCCAATTGATGCAACAGCGCCACACTGGCCTGCACCTTGACCGCGAAGTCGGCCGAGGGTCGTTGGTAGAGTTCGATGGCGCTCATCTGACGAGGCCTTTCGCGAAGCGCGGCGCCGTGTCCACCGCATCGCCTTGGTAAAAACCGTCGAACTGGCGCAGCGCCTGCTCGGCGTGTGCCAGCGACTGGTCGGCACGCAAAACCGCTTGGCTAAAACCACTGCGCTGCATCAACAAGACCTCGTCCACCAAGACATCGCCCACGGCGCGCAAGTCGCCGGTGAAGCCCAAGCGGCGGCGCAGCAAAAAGGCTTGGCTGTAGGCACGGCCATCGTTGAATTTGGGAAACTGAAGTTCGATGGTGGCGTAGGCGGCCCAATCGATCTCGCGTGGGTCGGCGTCCACCGCCAAACGCAGGCGCCGGTCCTCGGCTTCTTCAGGCACAAAGGTGTCGGCTCGGAACACAGACAGGCGGCTCATGCGGACACTCCTTCGCGGGCGGTGCTCACGCGCACCCCGTTGGCTGCGACTTTGAAAGGCTCCAGGCCCACACGACGCACCGTGTCCACGAACCGTTCTTGTGCCTGCCGCTGTTCGCGGTAGGTCACCAACACCGACTCGATCACGTCGCCCACTTCGCTGGCGGCGAACGAAGGTCCGATGACACGCCCAGCCGTGGCCGCGCCCGACAGCGTGGAGCCGTCGGAGCCACCCAAGGTCACTTGGTACCACTCTTGGCCGTCTTTATCGACACCCAAAATGCCGATGTGGCCGCTGTGGTGGTGGCCGCAGCTGTTGATGCAGCCGCTGATGTGCAGGTCCACCGGCCCGATGTCGTGCAACTCATCGAGGTCTTGGTAACGCGACAAGACCTGTTGCGCCAAGGGCAAGGAACGCGCATTGGCCAGATCACAAAAGTCGCCACCGGGGCACGCGATCATGTCGGTGAGCAAGCCGATGTTGGCGCGGGCCAAGCCCAAGGCCTGCGCCTCGCGCCACAAGGCCACCAATTGGTCGCGCTGCACCCACGGCAGCACCAGGTTTTGTTCGTGGCTCACGCGGGCCTCGCCGGCGCTGTAGCGCTCGACCAAATCGGCGGCTTGCGCCAACTGATCGGCTGTGGCGTCACCAGGCGCTTGGCCGGGGCGCTTGAAAGACAAGGTCACGGCGCGCAGAGCCGGGTTGGCGTGCACCGCGACGTTGCGCTGGGCCCAGCGCTCAAACGCGGGTCGTTCGGCATCGCTCAAAGGCGCCGCGCTGGCCAACGAAGGCTGGAGCGTGGGGGCCACAAAGCAGGCGCTGACGCGGGCCAACTCGGCATCAAGGATGGTGTGGGGCGCGCCGTCGATGGACACGATGTCGCGGTACTCGGCCTCGACCTGGTCCACAAAGGCCTGCCCTTCGGCCTTGACCAAGATCTTGATGCGGGCTTTGTAGATGTTGTCGCGGCGGCCAAAGCGGTTGTAGGCGCGAACAATGGCTTCCAAGTAGTTGAGGATTTGGTGCCAGGGCAAGAAATCACGGATCACCGAGCCGATGAGGGGCGTGCGGCCCATGCCGCCGCCCACGCGCACCTCAAAACCCAAGTCGCCCGCGGCGTTGCGCAACAAGCGCAAGCCCACGTCATGCCAAGGCGTGGCAGCGCGGTCTTCGGCCGCACCGGTGATGGCGACCTTGAATTTGCGCGGCAAAAACGCGAACTCGGGGTGCAAGGTGCTCCACTGGCGCATGATTTCGGCAAAGGGGCGCGGGTCGGCCACCTCGTCGGGGGCAATCCCGGCCAAGGCGTCGGTGGTGATGTTGCGGATGCAGTTGCCCGAGGTTTGAATGCCGTGCATGTTGACCTCGGCCAAGAGGTCCATCACGTCGGCCGCGCGCGACAGGGGAATCCAGTTGAACTGCACGTTTTGGCGCGTGGTGAAGTGGCCGCAACGGTCGGGCAAGGTCGGGACTTCGCTCAGGCCCGCGTTGGCTTGGCTGGTGTCGTGGTCTTCCTTGTGGTCGAAGTCGCGGGCGATGCGAGCCAAGGCGCGCAGCTGCGGGCTGCTGATTTCGCCGTAAGGCACGGCCACGCGCAGCATGGGCGCAAAACGCTGGACGTACCAGCCGTTTTGCAAACGCAGGGGTTTGAACTCGTCGCCCAGCAAGTCGCCGGCTTGCCAGCGGGTGAGTTGATCGCGGAACTGGGCGGCTCGCTGGCGCACCAGCTGGCGGTCAAAATCGTTGTATTGGTACATGGTTTGAGAACCGGATTTTTCAAAGAACCCCGATTCTCAAAGCCCACGCTCAAAACTCAAACGATATTCTTGTCATAGCGCTATGACTTCTGGTTATGAAGGCACCAGGGCCAGAAAAGATCAGCTCGAAACGAAGGCCCGTTCGATCACAAAGTCGCCCGGCGTGCTGGTGTTGCCTTCCGCAAAACCCAAGCCTTCGGCCATGGCTTTGAGGTCGCGCAGCATCTCTGGGCTGCCACAAATCATGATGCGGTCCTCTTCGCGATTGAGCATGGGAATGCCCAGATCGCGCGCCACTTGGCCGCTGGCCAAGATGTCGGGGATGCGGCCTTGGTGCTCAAACGGCTCACGGGTGACCGTGGGGTAGTAGAGCAGCTGTTCTTGGATCAGCTCGCCCAAAAATTCGTGCTTCGGCAGTTCTTGTGTGATGTGCTCGCGGTAGGCCAATTCTTTGACCTCGCGCACACCGTGGATCAACACCACTTGCTCGAAACGCTCGTAGGTCTCGGGGTCGCGGATGATGCTCAAAAAGGGCGCCACGCCGGTGCCCGTGCCCAACAAATACAAGCGCTTGCCAGGCAACAAATAGTCGATCAACAAGGTGCCGGTGGGCTTGCGGCCCACGATGATGGTGTCGCCGACTTGGATGTGCTGCAAGCGTGAGGTCAGCGGGCCGTCGGGCACTTTGATGCTCAGGAACTCCAAATGCTCTTCGTAATTCGGGCTCACGATGCTGTAGGCGCGCAGCAAAGGCTTGTCGTTCACGCGCAGACCAATCATGGTGAAGTGGCCGTTGGAGAAGCGCAGCGCGGGGTCGCGCGTGGTCGTGAAACTGAACAGGCGGTCGGTCCAGTGGTGAACGCTCAAAACGCGTTCTTCGGCAAAAGCACTCATGGTTCTTTAAGAATGAAGGGGCGATGATGCCCCATTGTAAACAGGGGGGAGTACCAAGTTAGGCGGCCACAGGGGTTTGCAGGAACACCCTCGCCTTTTTGGGCTGGACCGAGACGGTGTCTCCCTCGCGCAAACCGCTGGCCGAAAATTCAACAGCGGTCATTTGGGCCTCGATCACACGGTCCACACCCGCACCGACGGTGGCGGGTGCTTGGGGCAGCAGCTCCAGGCGGGCAATCGGCCCCACCACGATGGCACGGCTGATGGTGGCCACGATGCCCGTGGCCCCGCTTTGGTAACGGCGCACCAACATGTCGTGCGGACGCACATAGGCCATGGCCGCGGCGTCTTGGGTCTGGTGGTGTTCGGGCGATTCGATCGACACACCATCGAGGTGAAGCTGGCCTTCGTGTGCGCGACCGTGGAACAAATTGACGTCGCCCAAAAACCCGTACACAAAGGGGCTGGCGGGGTGGTCCCACACGTGCTGGGGAGACCCCACTTGCTCCACCACGCCTTGGTTCATGAGGACCACGCGGTCGGCGACTTCCAGCGCTTCTTCTTGGTCGTGCGTCACAAAAATGCTGGTCACATGCAATTCGTCGTGCAAACGGCGCAACCAGCGGCGCAGCTCTTTGCGCACCTTGGCATCCAAGGCCCCAAAAGGCTCATCGAGCAAAAGCACTTTGGGCTCGACCGCCAAGGCGCGCGCCAAGGCGATGCGCTGACGCTGACCACCGGAGAGCTGAGAGGGGTATCGGTCGGCCAGCCAATCGAGCTGCACGAGCTTGAGCAAATCGTGGACTTTTTGGGCGATCTGGCGTTCGCTCGGACGCTCGGACCGGGGCTTGATGCGCAAGCCAAAGGCCACGTTCTCAAACACCGTCATGTGGCGGAACAAGGCGTAGTGCTGGAAGACAAAGCCCACGTTGCGCTCGCGCACATGCACGTCGGTGGTGTCTTCGCCACTGAAGTGGATCGTGCCGCTGTCGGGCGTCTCCAAGCCCGCGATGATGCGCAGCAAGGTGGTCTTGCCACAGCCCGATGGCCCCAAGAGGGCGAGCAATTCACCCGAAGGGATGTCCAGGTTCACGCCATTGAGGGCGTGAAAGTTGCCAAAGTGTTTGTTGACGTCACGAATTTCGATGCTCATGGAATGGACCTGTCTTTAAATGCACGCGCGCGCCGCAAACGGATAGCGCTCTTGATCGGTGAGGGGCTGGGCACTGGGCGTGGGGCCGCTGCTGGGCGGTGGTGGCCGAGGCGCTTCGGGCGGCATGTCCGCCAGGGTCCGCATCTCTGCCTCATGGCGCCACTCCACCAAGGTCTTGATGACCAAGGTCACCAAAGCGAGCAAAGCCAGCAAAGACGCCACCGCAAAAGCGGCCACGGACTGGTACTCGTTGTAGAGCACCTCAACGTGCAGGGGCATGGTGTTGGTTTGGCCACGGATGTGCCCCGAGACCACCGAGACTGCGCCGAACTCGCCCATGGCGCGGGCGTTGCACAGAATCACGCCATAAATCAGGCCCCACTTGATGTTGGGCAAGGTCACGTACCAAAAGGTCTGCCAGCCCGTGGCACCCAACACAATGGCCGCTTGCTCCTCGTCGTTGCCCTGGGACTGCATGAGAGGAATCAACTCACGGGCAATAAAGGGCACGGTGACGAACATCGTGGCCAGAATGATGCCGGGCACAGCAAAGACAATTTTGATTTCGTTGGCCATGAGCCAAGGGCCGAACCAACCTTGGGCGCCAAACACCAACACATAAATCAAACCCGCCACCACCGGCGACACCGAAAACGGCAGGTCGATGAGCGTGGTCAGGAAAGACTTGCCCCGGAATTCGTATTTGGCAATGCACCATGCGGCGGCCACACCAAACACCAAGTTCAGCGGGACGGCCACCGCCGCGGTGATGAGGGTCAGACGAATGGCCGACCAAGCATCGGGTTCGCGCAGCGCTTCCCAATACCCTTCCCAGCCTTTGCGCAGGGCCTCGGTGAACACCGCGGCCAAGGGCAAGACCAGAAACAAAAACATGAACACCAAGGCCACCGTGATGAGGGTGTACCGCACCCAAGCGTTTTCGGTGGTGCCCCGCTGAGCGGAGCGAACGGTTGAAGTCGAGCTCATTGCGAATTTCCTGCCGAGCGTTTGCGTTGCCAGCCTTGCAGGCCGTTGATGATGAGCAGCAAGATGAAGGAGATCACCAGCATGACCGTGGCCACGGCAGTGGCGCCTGCGTAGTCGTATTGCTCCAGCTTGCCGATGATGATGAGGGGGGTGATTTCACTCACCATGGGCATGTTGCCGGCGATGAAGATGACCGAGCCGTATTCCCCCACGGCGCGGGCAAACGCCATGGCAAAGCCGGTGAGCAAAGCCGGCGCGATGCTGGGAAACACGACACGGCTGAAGGTCTGCCAACGCGTGGCACCCAAACACGTGGCGGCCTCTTCCAGCTCTTTCTCGGCGTCTTCGAGCACAGGTTGCACCGTGCGCACCACAAAGGGCAGGCCAATGAAGATCAAGGCGATCACCACCCCGTTGGGGTTGAAGGCCAGTTGTATGCCGTAGGGCTCGAAGAACTGCCCGACCCAGCCGTTGCCCGCCAGCAAGGCGGTGAGCGAAATGCCGGCCACAGCGGTGGGCAGCGCAAATGGCAAATCCACCAAGGCGTCCACGATTTTCTTGCCTGGGAAACTGTAGCGAACCAAGACCCAAGCCACCAGCAGACCAAACACCACATTGACCAGCGCGGCGATCAAGGACGCGCCAAAGGTCAAGCGGTAGGAGGCCATCACCCGCGGAGACGACACCGCCGACCAAAACTCGGCCCAGGTGAGCGTGAAGGTTTTGAACACCAAGGCCGAGAGCGGGATCAGCACGATCAAGCTCAAGTACAAGACGGTGTAGCCCAAGGTCAGGTTAAAGCCTGGCAAGACCCGCGCTGAAGCGCGGCGCGGGGTGCCAGCTGCGCCTGAGGACACACCCGGCAAAGAGGACGCGACAGCGGACATGGATCAGCGGCCTTGTGTGTAGAGCTTGTCGAACTGGCCACCGTCGTTGAAGTGCACTTTTTGCGCCTCATTCAAAGACCCAAAATACTGCTCCACGGTGAACAACTTGATCGGTTTGAAGGCTTGAGCGTGCTGCTTCAATACCGCCTCGTTGCGCGGGCGGATGTTGTGTTTGGCGGCAATGGCCTGGCCTTCGGGGCTGTAGAGGAAGTTCAGGTAGGCACGGGCATCGGCGGCATTGCCTTTTTTGTTCACGGTGCGCTCCACCACCGCCACGGGGTTTTCGGTCAACAGCGAAGCGCTGGGGTGGATGGCATCCACACGACCTTTGCCAAATTCGTTGTCCACCGACACAACCTCGGACTCGAACGTGACCAAGACATCACCGATGTTGCGTTGCAAGAAAATGCCGGTCGCATCGCGCCCGCCGCGGGCCAAGACCGGGACGTTTTTGTACAGCTTGCTGACGAAGTCCAACGCATCGGCGTCCGATCCGCCCTTGCTGCGCACGTAGCCCCAAGCCGCCAAATAGGCCATGCGGCCGTTACCGCCGGTCTTGGGGTTGACCACCACCACCTGCACGCCGGGCTTGATCAAGTCGTCCCAATCCTTGATGCCTTTGGGGTTGCCTTGGCGCACCAAAAACAGCATGGTGGAGGTGGTGGGCGCGGCGGCGTTGGGGAATTGTTGGCGCCAGTTTTTGGCCACCACCCCTTTGTCGGCCAAAAAGTCGACATCGGTGGTGGTATTAAAGGTCACCACATCGGCCTCCAGGCCATCGGCCACGGCACGCGCTTGGGCGCTGGAGCCGGCGTGGGATTGGTCGACTTTGACGTCTTTACCGGTGATTTTTTTGACATGGGCCACATACGCGGCATTGATGTCTTTGTAGAACTCGCGCGACACGTCGTAAGACACGTTGAGCAAGGATGACTGGGCGCTGGCGACTTGGGCCCCGAAGAAGCCAAAGGCGATGAGCAAAGAACGCAGGGTGTTGGACATGGTGCTGTCGATCAAAAGTGAAAGTGAGGGGATTGTGTGAGGGCACCCGCCAAACACCAACGATTCTTTGGTGTTGAGCTTATGCCCACAGCGAATAAGCGGGTCAACGTTGGCTGTAAATCTGATCGAACTTGCCGCCATCAACAAAATGAACCTGTGCGGCTTTGCTCCAGCCACCAAAGGCCTCGTCGATGGTGAAGAGGTTCAACTTGGGCAGTTGCTTGGCGTACTTGGCCTGCGCCTTGGGCGAACGTGGGCGGTAAAAGTGTTTGCCGATGATGTCTTGCGCTTCTTCGGTGTAGAGGAACTCCAAATAGGCTTGGGCCACAGCGCGTGTGCCCTTTTTGTCCACGTTTTTATCCACCACCGCCACGGCCGGCTCGGCCAAGATGGACAGCGAGGGGTAGACAAAGTCGACCTTGTTGCCGAATTCTTTTTCCAGCAAATAGGCCTCGTTCTCCCAGCTCAGAAACACGTCGCCTTGGTTGCGCTGGGCAAAGGTCACCGATGAGCCGCGCGCCCCGGTGTCAAGCACGGGCACGTTCTCGTAGAGCTTCTTCACAAACGCTTGCGCTTGGGCGTCGCCGCCGTATTTGCGTTTGGCAAACTCCCATGCGGCCAGGTAGTTCCAGCGCGCACCGCCCGATGTTTTGGGGTTGGGGGTGATGACCTTCACATCGGGGCGAATCAGGTCGTCCCAGTCCTTGATGTTTTTCGGGTTGCCCGCGCGCACCACCAGCACGATGGTGGAGGTGTACGGCGTGCTGTTGTGCGGCAGACGCTTTTGCCAGTCTTTGGGAATCCAGCCGCCGTTGTTGTGCAAGGCGTCGGTGTCACCGGCCAGCGCCAGGGTGGCCACATCGGCGTCCAGCCCGTCGATGATGGAGCGGGCTTGTTTGCCCGAGCCGCCGTGGCTTTGTTTGATGGTCACGTCCTGCCCGGTTTTGGCCTTCCAGTGCTTGGCAAAAGCGGCGTTGTATTCGACGTACAGCTCTCGAGTCGGGTCGTACGACACATTGAGCAAGGTGATGGAGGGCTGCGCGAGCGCCGTGCCGCTGAGCCCGGCCAAACCCAAGGACAAGAAAAGGTTGATAAAGTGACGACGCTGGTTCATGGTGGCTTCCTTAAAATGGTTAAAAAACACAACGACCGCATCATGAAACCACCGCTTTAAATTGGGAACGAATAAATTTTCATTTCCTAATGACTTTTAAATCTATCAATCGAAAGAATCCCATGGCACGCACCGTTCAATGCATCAAGCTCGGCAAAGAGGCCGATGGCCTGGACTTCCCGCCCTACCCCGGCGAATTGGGCAAACGCATTTATGAGTCGGTGAGCAAAGAGGCGTGGGCCGCTTGGCTCAAGCACCAAACCATGTTGCTCAACGAAAACCGACTGAACTTGGCCGACGCCCGCGCTCGCCAATACTTGGCCCGCCAAATGGAAAAGCACTTCTTTGGTGACGGTGCAGACGCCGCCGCCGGCTACGTTCCCCCCAGCGCTTGAGTTCACATCGACACGCCTTGGTTGTCGGCGCGGGTTTGGCCGGCGCGGCCATGGCCCAGTGCCTCACGACACGCGGCTGGCGGGTCGATTTGTTTGACGCGGGCAGCGGCCCCGCACAAGCCGCATCGGCCTTACCGGTGGGCATGCTCAGCCCCCACGTGACCCGAGCGCCAACACCCTTGTCCGAGTTATCCGCTTTGGGCGTGGCCCACACCCGCACCGAATTGCAACGCCTGCTGCCGCAAGGGCGCGGTTGGCAGTCGTGTGAGGTGGACAACTTGGGGCACGACGCCGGCCGTTGGCCCGCGGCCCTTGTGCGACCCTCGGCCTTGGTGCAGGCGTGGTTGGCCGAGGCACAAGCCACGGGCCGCTTGCGTTGCCACTGGAACGCCCGCGTGCAATCGCTGCAAACCATCGATGGCGGATGGCGTTTACAGAACGCAGACCAAGCAACCTTGGGCGAAGCCCCCACCGCGGTCCTCACCGCGGCGTTGGGCAGCTCCGCGCTGTTGCAAGGTGTGAGCGGCGACACCGATTGGCGGCCATGGCCTTTGCACCCGGTCAAAGGTCAGATGAGTTTGGGGCTGCAGAGCGGTGAGCCTTTGGCACCCAGACCACAACGCAACAACGGTGTGTTTGTGCCGCGCTACGACGACGCCGACATGCCTTCGCCTTGGCCTCAGCGCCTGTGGTCCATGGGCTCGACCTACGACCGCGGTCGCACAGACACCAACATCACGCTGGAAGCACACGCGCGCAACGCCGACAGCCTGCGCGCCATCTTGCCAACGCTGCCAGCACCCATTGAAAAGGCCTTGGACGATGCGCCATGGCAGGGTTGGGCCGAGGTGCGCTGCGCCAGCTTGGACCGTTTGCCCATGGCCGGGGCAGTGCCCGATGTCGCGGCCTTACAAGCCCTCATGGCTCGCCCGGGTGCAAACCGCACGCGCTTGGGCTTGTTGCAAGTGCCTCGCTTGCCCGGTTTGTTCACCTTGACGGCGCTGGGCTCTAGGGGCCTGACCTTGGCGCATTGGTGTGCAACACACGTGGCACAAACCATGGACCAAGCCACCGTCACCGCGCCTGAGGCCTTGTGGAAAACGCTGGACCCTGCACGCTTTGTGTGGAAACAATCGCGCCGCCAAAGCGCAAACAAACCATCGCCTGCATCAGTGGCTTCGACAAATCTTTAAAATCCCACTTTTACACACTGTCTTTTCCACACCATGACCCACGTTGTCACCGAAGCTTGTATCCGCTGCAAATACACCGATTGTGTTGACGTTTGCCCCGTTGACTGCTTCCGCGAAGGCCCCAACTTCCTGACCATCGACCCCGATGAATGCATCGACTGCGCGGTCTGCATCCCTGAGTGCCCGGTCAGCGCGATTTACGCCGAAGAAGACCTGCCCAAAGACCAGCTGCACATGACAGCACTCAACGCCGAGCTGGCCGCCCTGCCCGGCTGGAAGAGCATCACCAAGCGCAAGCAGCCCTTGGCCGACGCCGACGATTGGAAAGACAAAACCGGCAAGCTTGGCGAACTCGTTCGCTGAACCCACGGTGAACATGGCCACGCCCATCCGCACCGACGCCCTGGTCATTGGGGCCGGACCGGTGGGCCTGTTCGCGGTGTTCCAACTCGGGCTCTTGGGCGTGCACGCCCATGTGGTCGACAGCCTGCCGCACGCTGGTGGCCAGCCCGCCGAGCTTTACCCGGACAAACCCATTTACGACATCCCTGGCCTGCCCGTCAGCACCGGTGCGGCGTTGACACAAGCGCTGCTGCAACAAACACACCCCTTTTCGCCCCAACTCCACCTGCAAGACGAAGTGGCTGAGATCACGGCATTGCCCGATGGGCGCTGGTCGGTGGGCACAGCCAAGGGTCGCTACTTTGACTGCGCCACGGTGTTCATCGCTGCGGGTGTGGGGGCGTTTGTGCCCAAGACCTTGGCCTTGCTGGGCATTGAGGCGTTTGTGGGCCGACAACTGCACTACCACCGCCCCGCCGAAATGCTTTCGGCTGGCGAAACACTTTTGGTCATGGGCGACGGCGATGCCGCGCTGCAAGCCGTCATTGACGCTGCACAAGCGGGTGTGGTCGTGACCCTGATGCACCGACGCGATGCCTTCAAAGCCGCGTCCCATCGCGTGTCGGAATTACAAGCCTTGCGCGACCGTGGTGGCGTCCGTTTCTTGGCGGCACAAGCGACGGGCTTCGAAGCGGTCGATGGCGGACTCCAAGCGCTTCGCGTGGCCTTACCCGACGGACACGAAGAACACCTCCCAGTGAACCAAATTTGGGCTCTTACCGGCTTGTCGCCCAAGCTCGGCGCCATCGCGCATTGGGGCTTGGCGATGGAACGCAAGCAATTGGTGGTGAACACCGAAGACTTCCAAACCGAGCTGCAAGGCATTTTTGCTGTCGGCGACATCAACACCTATCCCGGCAAAAAGAAATTGTTGGTGTGTGGATTTCACGAAGCGACTTTGGCTGCTTATGGTGCGATGGCCATCATCAGCCCAGGCCAAAACGTGCCTTTGCAATACACCACCACCAGCACACAACTGCATGCCCGATTGGGCGTCAGCCACTCTGGGTCATCGGTCTGAAAGCGGGCGTTCAAAAAATTGAGGCTGCGTCCAAAAACCGAATATTTTTGTGGCTATAATTGAAAGCTGTTCCTCGATAGCTCAGTCGGTAGAGCGCCGGACTGTTAATCCGTAGGTCCCTGGTTCGAGCCCAGGTCGAGGAGCCAAAAAATCAAAAGCCAGCATGTGCCAACATGCTGGCTTTTTTGTTGCCGAATGGAACTTTTGTCTTTGACACGGCCTCGCACCAGTACCCCCTGTGCAAACCAGACCGAAAGGAGACCCTCATGAAAATCGGCATCTTGATTGGCGTGATCGTGGCCGCCTTGTTGGTGGGCTTCTCGTTTGTCAAAGAAGAGGCACCATCGGGCAGCGTCAAAGACAACTTTGGCAATAACTGGGCTCGCTGAAGCCACTCGACTCAAGTCCTTCAAGGCTTGAGTCGAATCAATTCACCGTCCGACGAATCCGTGAGCAAATAAACCCAGCCATCGGGCCCAACCCGAACATCACGGATGCGCCCCACTTGCTGGGTGAGCAAACGCTCTTCAGCCACCACGGTATTGCCCTGCAAAGTCAAACGAACCAAGGTCTGCCCGCGCAAAGCCCCCACCAACAAACTGCCCCGCCATGCGGGAAATGCGCTGGCGTCGTAAAACGCCATGCCCGAGGGTGCGATCGATGGCACCCAAACATGAAGCGCTTGCTCCATCCCTGCCCGGTGCGTACCCACACCAATGCGGGTGCCCGTGACATAGTTGACGCCGTGCGTGATGATCGGCCAACCGTAGTTGCGACCGCTTCGGATGATGTTGATTTCATCGCCACCTTGAGGGCCGTGTTCGTGGGTCCACAATTCACCGGTTTGCGGGTGAATGGCCGCTCCCTGAACGTTTCGGTTGCCACGGCTGAAAACTTCGGGTAATTGCTGTGGGTCATTCACAAAAGGGTTGTTGGCGGGGATGCGCCCATCGTCGTGCAGACGGATGACCGAACCCGCGTGGTCTTTGGGGCGCTGAGCGCGATCTTCATCACCGCGATCGCCCAGTGTCAAAAATACATGGCCTTGGCGATCAAAGGCGATGCGACCACCGAAGTGACGACCGCCGCGCGAGGCGGGCTTCATGGTGAAGAGTGGTTGCCAATCGACCAAGCGCTGGCCTTGCAAGCGGGCGCGGGCCAAGGCCGTGCTCACACCGCCCGCTTGGCGCTGGGCATACGAGAAGTAAATCCAGCCATTGCGGGCATGGTCGGGGTGCAGTACCACATCGAACAAGCCGCCTTGACCCGACACCACGATGTCTTTAGGCAGACCCTCGATGGGTTTGGGATCCAGACGAAAGTTGCGGTCAATGCGGCGCAACTGCCCTTCGCGCTCGGTCACCAACATGTCTCCATTGGGCAACCAAGCCATGGACCACGGATGATTCAAACCTTGTACCAAGGTTTGGGTTTGCAGGGCCATCGCTGGACCGGCCCACACCAACCAACAACAAAGCCACCAGCGAATCGCAATCTGCCCATTCATGTTGTCTGTCTCCTGATCGTCATCGTAGCAACAGCACGTCGACCCTCGACCGTTCAAGGGATTGGGCGCTCGGGTTTAATGCTGGGATGCTTAACCGTCCCCATGGGTTCAACCCAACCCCAAGACTGGGCCGCTGAACTCATCACCGCCAAAATCCAGCGACTCACGGGCACACGAGACACGCGCATGGCCTACGCTGAGCCCTTGGGCGACCTGGGCCTGTTTGGGCCCAACTCCATCGTGTGGCGTGTGCACCGTCAGTTTTTGGTGATGATGGCAGGCGGTATGTCCTCGCTGCTGTTGCAGTCCCTGCACCCCCAAGCCTTGGCCGCGGTGTGGGACCACTCTCACATACAAACGAATTTGCGCGGCCGCTTGGGGCGCACCGCCAGTTTCATTGCCGCCACGACCTACGGTCCCACCGCCATGGCCGATGCCGCCATCGCGCACGTCAACAGCATCCACGCCCGCATACAAGGCGTTGGACCGGACGGTTTGGCCTACCGAGCCAACGACCCCGACTTGCTGATGTGGGTGCATGTGGCCGAGGTTCATGCTTTTGTTCAAGCGCACCAATGGCTTTCCCCCCAGCCTTTGAGCGCTGAAGAGATCGACACCTATGTCAGCGAAATGGCCTTGGTGGCCGGCCTTTTGGGTGTGTCCGATGCACCGCGAACTTGGACCCGCCTGCTGGCACAACTCGAGGCCTACCAAGGTGATTTGCGCTTTGACAGCCGAGCAGCCACGGTGCACCGACTGCTGATGGACTTCCCCGTGGACTGGTGGGACCGCCCCCTGATGCAAGCGCTTTTGGCCACAGCTCAAGATCTCTTGCCGATTTGGGTGTGGCCGCTGTTGCAACGATCACCCGCCCCAGCTTGGCGTCAACAAACCCACCGCAGGGCCATCCAAGCGGCCTCGCTCAGCATCCAATGGGCTTTGGAGCGAGAAGGGGTGAGTGCGGTGGCGGCCCGTCGCGTCGCCGGAACCCCCAATCCCACATAAGGCCTTCGCTTCTGGCCTAAGATCCTTTCTTGAATTCAAAGGAGACACCCATGTTCACCACCGCCATCGCCGGCAGCCTGCCCAAACCCGCTTGGTTGGCCGAAACCGAAAAACTCTGGCCCGAATGGAAAAGCCAAGGCCCTGAGCTCCTGCAAGCCAAGGCAGACGCCACGCTGTTGTGGATCAAAGCCCAAGAAGACGCCGGACTCGATGTGATCGGTGATGGCGAACAAGCACGCCAACACTTTGTGCACGGCTTTGTCGAGCAAGTCGAGGGCATTGACTTTGTGAACAAGGTCAAGATGGGCATCCGCAACAACCGCTACGACGCCATGGTCCCGCAGGTCATCGCCCCGCTGCGACTCAAAGGCCGTGTGCATGCCTTCGAAGCACAACTGGCTCGCGCCCACACACGCAAGAAGCTCAAGTTCACCTTGCCCGGCCCCTTGACCATCGTGGACACCGTGGCCGACAGGTACTACGGCGACAAATTCAAGCTGGCCATGGCCTTTGCCGAGCTGCTCAACCAAGAAGCCTTGGCGCTTCAAGCCGATGGCGTGGACATCATCCAGTTCGACGAACCCGCCTTCAACGTTTACATGGACGAGGCGGCCGATTGGGGCGTGAAGGCGCTTGAGCGCGCCGCACAAGGCCTCACCTGCACCACCGCGGTACACATCTGCTATGGCTACGGCATTGAGGCCAACAACCAGTGGAAAAAGACGCTGGGCCAAGAGTGGCGACAGTATGAAAAGGTTTTCCCCGCACTGGCCAAAAGCCGCATCGACCAAGTCAGCTTGGAATGCATGCACTCGCAAGTGCCCATGGAGCTGATCGGTTTGCTCAAAGGCAAAGACGTGATGGTCGGGGTGATCGATGTGGCCAACCCCAAGATCGAAACACCCGAGGAAATCGCCGACACCATCGGCAAAGCCTTGCAATACGTATCCAAAGAGCACCTCATCGCTTGCACCAACTGCGGCTTGGCCCCCATGAGCCGCGAGGTCGCGATCAAGAAGCTGGAGGCCTTGGCTCAAGGCGCCGAGCTGGCTTGGCAACGTCACGGTACTTGAACACGAACTCAAGTTTGGGCGTCTGGCGCCGATTACCAAGGGTCTTTGATTTGCAAAACCCCATGCGCCTGCCCTACTTTGTGTTGCCCTGGATGGCCCTGAGCCTGACAGTGCCGAGCCACGTCGGTGCGCAAGCGCCGGCTCCTGCTCCTGCTCCTGCTCCTGCTCCTGCTCCTGCTCCTGCTCCTGCTCCTGCGCGAGCCGCTGCGGCTCCAGCACCCGCCCCCGCAGTGCCAACGGCACCCCTTCCTGCTGGGGCCCCACCGACCGCCCCCACCGATGCTCCAGCCCCCCCTCCAACAACAGCAGCCTCGACACCCCCGAGCCCGCCGACCACACCTCCCGGGTGTTTGGTCTCGGGCTTTCGATCGGTGGCCTTGCAAACCCACGACTTGACCCAACGCGAACAAAAAGCCCTTGCTTGGTTGCGCGCCAACGGTGAGCGCTGCACTGCCGAACAAATGGTCACGATCGGATCCAACTTGGGGGTTTGGTTGGGCCGGGCAGAAAGCGTACGGATCAGCACAGCCGTTGAAGGTTTGTTGCAATTGGCAGTGAACCCCGACCCCCAAAATCGAGAACAGGTGCGACGTGCTTTGGGCATCCCGCCGCCCCCTCCACCCCAAAAACCCAAACCACCCGAAGAACCCAAGGTTGCAAATCCGCCGCCGGAGATGCCGCGGCCTCAAACCCAAGCCCGCATCACGCCACAGCAGCGCCGCGTGATCACGCGTCATTTCGCCACTTGGCCTGGGACAGAACCTTGTCCTGGAACCTTGGTACCCTTTGAGGTGTTCTGCCAATCGGCTCCGGACGCGCAGCGCAGCTGGACCTATGGGCAGCCATTGCCCACCACGGTCCAAACCCGCCTAGCGCCCAACGACCTGCTGGCCAAGCTGGGCGCGCCACGACATGGCTTGGAGTGGACCTTGCTGGACAACGATGTGCTGTTGGTGGACATCCGCAGCCGCGTGGTGATTGATGGCGTTCTGGACTTGGGCCGACCCAAAGTCAAAGCACCTCCGCCACCGCCTGTGGCCGAAGAAGCCCCCAAGCGACCGCTGCAAACACCGCCCCGTGTCTTGCGCGACGCACCGCCGGCTCAAACGCCCAAATAACGCTGCCAGCGCTCGGGGTCGGCACGCAAAGCGGCCGAGTCGCCCGCCCAGACCACGCGTCCGCGCTCGAGCACCGTGTGGTGGTTGGCCAAGTCCATGAGGCGTTGGACGTATTTGTCGATCACCACGATGGTTTGCCCCTCTTGGCGCAAGGTGGCCAGGCAACGCCAAATGTCTTCTCGGATCAGTGGGGCCAAGCCTTCGGTGGCCTCGTCCAAGATCAACAGGTGCGGGTTGGTCATGAGGGCGCGACCGATGGCCACCATCTGCTGCTCTCCGCCCGAGAGTTGGTTGCCCATGTGGTTCAAACGCGGCACCAAACCGGGCAAGAGGTGAAGGACGCGCTCCAAGGTCCAAGGATGGGTGCTGGCGTTGCGGTTGGCGGCGAAGGCCACCAAGTTCTCTCGCACGCTCAGGTTGGCAAACACCTGACGCCCTTCGGGGACCACGGCCAAGCCCATGCGAGCGATGCGATCGGGCGCCCACGACTCGATGGATTCACCCAAAAAACGGATACGACCGGACTGGGCTGGAGTCAGCCCCAACATGCTGCGCACGGTGGTGGTTTTGCCCATACCGTTGCGCCCCAGCAAGGTCACGACCTCACCCGCCTGCACGCGCCAGTTCACGCCAAAGAGGACTTGGCTGCTGCCGTACGCGGTTTGCAGGTCCTCGACCTCCAACACAACGCTCATGCCGAGCTCCCCCATTCGTCGCCCAAGTAAGCGGCTTTGACCTCGGGGTCTTGGCGCACCTCGGCTGGCGTGCCCGTGACCAACACGCGGCCCGAAACCAACACCGAAACGGTGTCGGCCAAAGCGAACACGGCGTCCATGTCGTGTTCCACCAGCAACAGGGTGACCTGCCCTTTGATCGACCGCAACCAGTGCAGCATCGCTTGGCTTTCATCAGCGCCCATGCCCGCCATCGGCTCGTCGAGCAAGACCACCGAGGGCTCGGTGGCCAGCGCCATCGCGACCTCCAACTGGCGCTGCTGACCGTGCGAGAGAGCTCCTACGGTGTGGTCCAGAAAAGCACTGAGGCCCAAGCGTTCGGCCCACTGAGCGGCCTGCTCAAAACGGGCATGGTCGTCTCGAGCCAATGACCACCACCGCCAAAGCCCGCCCGATCGGACTTGCAAAGCCAGCGCCAAGTTATCTATCACCGTCAAACGCTCAAACACACTGGTGATTTGGTAGGAGCGCGCCAATCCGGCCTGCACCCGTCGGTGCATGGGCCAATGCGTGATGTCTTGACCATTCAACACCACGGAGCCCGCATCACTGGCCAGGCTGCCCGAGAGCTGGTGAATCAAGGTGGTTTTGCCCGCGCCATTGGGGCCGATCACCGCGTGGCATTGCCCTTGGACCACGGTCAAATCGGCATGGTCGGTGGCCAGCACCCCACCAAAGCGCTTGACCAAACCACGAACGCGCAGCGCTTCGGTCATGCTCGCTCCCGAGCACGCAGCAAGCTGAGCAGCCCGTTGGGCGCCACCAAGACCACCGCCAACAACAAGGCACCCAAGGCCAGGGTCCAATGGATGGTGTAGGCCACCAAAATTTCTTCCAACAGCAAGAAGACCACCGCACCGACCAAGCCACCGTACAAACGGCCGACGCCACCCAAAATCACCATGATCATCAGCATGCCCGACTGGCTCCACTGCATGAGTGAAGGGCTGACGTAGCCGTTTTGGTTCGCCAACAAAGCCCCCGACAAACCACCAATCGCCCCGGCGATCACAAAGACCACCCACTTGATGCGGATCACCGAAAACCCCAAGGCAGCCATGCGGTTTTCGTTGTCACGGATGGCTTGTAAAGCATGGCCCAAACGGCTGTTGAGCAGGCGTTGCAATGCCAGGAACACCAACACAAAGATGCTCAAGACCAAAAAATAAAAACCAGTGTCACTGTGGATGTCCCAGGCTAACCAGGTCGACCGTGAAGCCAACGGTAAACCATCGTCACCACCATAGGCCTTCAGAGACACCATGAAAAAGTAGAGCATCTGGGCAAAGGCCAAGGTGATCATGATGAAGTAAACACCTTGAGTGCGCAGGCTGATGACCCCCATGATGCCGGCGAACAAAGCCGCGGCCAAGATCGCCACTGGCCATGACAAGGCCGCCGAAGTCCAGCCCGCGTCCATCAAAATGCCCACGGCATAAGCGCCAATGCCCATGAAAGCGGCGTGCCCAAAACTGACCATGCCGCCAAAACCCAAGATCAAATTCAGACTGGTAGCGGCCAAAGCAAAAATCAAAATGCGACTGGCCACGGTGATGTAGAAGTCCTCACCCAAGGCTTGCGCTACCCAGGGCAAAGCCACCAACAAGCACAAACACAGCAGGGCCCAGGGCCAGTGCAAAGGGTGATCCAAAACACTGGGCTTCATCATCCGCGTGCGGGGAACAGGCCCCGAGGTTTCCAAAACAAAACAGCGGCCATCAGGACATAGATCAAGATGGACGCCACGGCCGGTCCGGCTTGCGCGGCCCATTGGGGCGGTAAGACCAGCGAGAAACCCATGGGCAACAGCGTGCGCCCGGCGGTGTCCACGAAGCCCACCAACAAGGCTCCAAAAAAAGCACCGCGAATCGATCCGATACCGCCGATGACGATGACCACAAAGGCCAAAATCAAAATGTTCTCGCCCATGCCCACCTGCACCGAGAGCAAAGGTCCCAACATGCCGCCCGCGATGGCGCACAAAGCCGCGCCCAAGGCAAACACGCCGGTGAACAAGCGCTGCACATTCACGCCCATGGCCATGGCCATTTCACGGTTGGCCGCACCGGCGCGCACCTGCATGCCGATGCGCGTGCGTGTGACACCCCAGTACAAAGCCAGGGCCACCGCCAAACCCACGCCAATGATGAACAAACGGTAGCTCGGGTACACCAATCCGGGCCACAACTCCACCGGGCCAGATAAAGCTGGGGGCGTGTTCAAAGGCACCGGCTGTGGCCCCCAGATCATGCGCACAGCTTCGTTGCACATGAGCAAGATCGCGAAGGTACCCAACACTTGTGAGAGGTGGTCACGCTGGTACAGACGGCGCAGGACCGTCACTTCCAAGACCACCGCCAGCGCCGCAGTGGCCAGAATGCCGATCAGCAACCCCTGCACCCAAGAACCCGTGGCCGACGTCAAGGTGGCGATCAAATACGCGCCCACCATGTACAGCGAGCCATGGGCCAAGTTGATCATGTCCATGATGCCAAAGACCAGCGTCAAGCCAGCCGCAAGCAAGAACAGCATCAAGCCCAATTGCAGGCCGTTGAGCAACTGCTCAACGATCAACACCGCATTCAAAACTTCACCCGATCAACGCATCTTGCATTGAGACACATACGCATCGGCGTGGTTTCTGAACACCGTGCTCACCGTCTTGTTGGTCAAGCGGCCCTGCGCATCTTTGACGATGGTGCGCAGGTGGTAGTCCTGGATCGGGAATTGGTTGGTGTTGAATTTGAAAGCACCGCGCACCGAATCGAATCGGGCGTTTTTGATGGCTTTGAGCAGGGCTTCTTTGTTGTCCAAATTGCCTTTGACATCGCGCACCGCGGCGTCGAGCAAACGGGCGGCGTCGTAGCCTTGTGAGGCATACAATGTGGGCATGCGGCCATAGGCTTTTTGGAAGTCGGCCACGAAACGTTTGTTGGCGGCGTTGGGCAAGTCGTGTGCCCACTGCGAGGTGTTGAACATGCCGAGCATGGGCTCACCCACGGCACGGATCACGTCTTCATCGGCCGAGAAGCCTGGTCCGAACAGCGCCATGTCTTTGGCCAAACCCGCACCCACGAACTGTTTGATGAAGTTCACACCCAAACCACCGGGCATGAAGATGTAAAGCGCATCGGCGCCCGACGCACGGATCTGCGAAAGTTCAGCACCAAAATCGAGCTGGCTCAGGGGCGTGTAGATTTCAGCCGCCACCGGGCCTATGTAGTAGCGTTTAAAACCTGTCAAGGCATCTTTGCCAGCTGGGTAGTTGGGGGCCAACAAAGCCACTTTCTTGTAGCCCTTGTCTTTCACGGTCTTGCCCACCGCTTCGTGCAGGTTGTCGTTCTGCCAAGCCACGTTAAAGAAATAGGGGTTGCACTGCTCACCCGCGTACTGAGAAGGGCCTGCATTGGTGCTGATGTAGGGGGTTTGTGATTGGAAGATGGGTTGACCCACGGCCAACATGATGTTGGAAAACACCACACCGGTCATGAAATCAACCTTGTCGCGCTTGATCAGGCGCTCAGCGGTCTGGCGAGCGGCCTCCGGGTTGAACTGGTCATCGGCCACGATGACCTCGGCCTTGAGTCCGCCCAGCTGACCACCACTGTGTTGAACACCCAAAGCAAAACCGTCGCGGATGTCCACACCCAAGGCAGCGCCGGGGCCAGACAAGGTGCTCAGCAGACCCACCTTGACCGTGTTGGCCGCTGAAACTGGGCCAGACAACAAAACTGCAGCGGCCAAAGCCACGCTACCCAAAGTACGAAATCGAACGGTCATGGTGTGTCCTGTAAAAAATCAAAGCCGAATGAAAAACAAAACCCCACGAGCATAAACGCTCCCAGCCCCGATTCGGCTGAACCACAATAGGGGTATGTCCTCAGCCCACCCTCCCCTGCCTTGGATAGCCCCAGGCGAGCCGTTCCCCCCTGTGGCCAGTGCGTGGGGCGAGGACAGCCCCTACCCCGGCCTGCTGTGTGCCGGTGGGGTTTTGGACATCCCCACCTTGACCCAAGCCTATGGCCTGGGCATCTTTCCATGGTTCAGTCCAGGCCAGCCGATTCTGTGGTGGAGCACCGCGCCACGTTTGGTACTGGATCCCCAGCGCTTTCGCTTGCACCGATCCTTGCGAAAAACCCTGAAAACAGGCCTGAGCAGTGGTCGACTGCAGGTGCGCTTTGACAGCGCCACTCCCACGGTGATCGCAGCCTGCGCCCAAACGCCACGTCCGGGTCAATCGGGCACCTGGATCGTACCGTCCATGGTGCAGGCCTACCAGGCTTGGCACCATGCGGGTGGCGTTCACAGCGTGGAAACCTGGTGGGACGGTGAGTGTGTGGGCGGTTTGTACGCAGTTCAGTTGGGGCGCATGGTGTTTGGGGAATCCATGTTCAGTCGACGCAGCGATGCCTCTAAGGTTGCTTTGGCCGCCTTGGTGGCGTGGTCGCTCAAACACCAAATACCCCTCATCGATTGCCAGCAGGCCACGACCCACCTCATGAGTTTGGGTGCACACACCATCGCACGCCATGATTTTGTGCAGCACGTGGCACAAGCCGTGCAAAGCCCTGCACCCCCCTGGGTGTTTGCACCCGACGATTGGTCTTTCCTATACTGATTCCAGACCAGCTTCAGCGGTACCTGCTTTGACCCAGCTCCACGATCTGCCACTGCCCGCCTTGCAGCTGTACGCCACCTCGCCGTACGACTGCAGCTACTTGCCCAACCGCCAAGCAAGGTCGCAAGTGGCCACGCCCAGCCACATGGTCAACAACGAGGTCTACGATGGCCTGTTGCAGTCGGGTTTTCGCCGCAGCGGCATGTTCACCTACCGCCCTTACTGCGATGGCTGCCAAGCTTGCGTGCCTATCAGGGTGCCAGTTGACCGATTCGCCCCCAACCGCAGCCAACGCCGCAGCTGGCGCCAGCATCAAGGTTTGCGGGTGCAGGTCAGCCCACTGGGCTATGACCCTGCACACTACGCGCTGTACTTGCGCTACCAGCACCACCGTCACGCGGGTGGCGGCATGGACGACGACAGCGAAGCCCAATACACCCAGTTTTTGCTGCAAAGCCGAGTCAATTCTCGTTTAGTGGCCTTCTATGCGCCGAGCCCTGACGGCACCTCCGATCAGCTCAAGATGGTGTCCTTGATCGATGTGCTCAACACGGGCCTGTCTGCGGTCTACACCTTTTACGAGCCCGCTGACAAAGCCAGCTACGGCACCTTCAACGTCTTATGGCAAATCGAACAGGCTCGGCAACTGAGGCTGCCTTTTGTGTACCTGGGCTACTGGATCGAGAGCAGCCCCAAAATGGCCTACAAAGCCCAATTTCAACCCCATGAAAAGCGCATCGACGGTGTCTGGCAAGCCGCAGAAGTGGACTGATCGGCGGTTTTGAATTTCACGCTATAAAATGGCGTATCGATTCCTTAGCACCATGACCAAACGCAGCGACGCCTTGCCCACCACGCCGACCGTTCAAGTCATTGAACGGATGTTTCACCTCTTGGAGGTACTGGCCGCCAAAGAAGACGCGGTCAGCCTGAAAGAGATCAGCGAAAAAACGGGCCTGCACCCATCAACCGCTCACCGCATCCTCAACGACTTGACGATTGGCCGTTTTGTCGATCGACCCGAAGCTGGCAGCTACCGACTGGGCATGCGACTGTTGGAATTGGGAAACTTGGTCAAGGCCCGGCTCAGTGTGCGTGACGCGGCACTGAATCCCATGCGCGAACTGCACAAGCAAATCCAACAACCGGTGAACCTGAGCGTTCGTCAAGGGGATGAAATCGTTTATGTGGAACGCGCCTTCAGCGAACGCTCGGGTATGCAAGTTGTTCGTGCCATCGGAGGTCGTGCCCCCCTGCACTTGACCTCTGTGGGCAAGTTGTTTTTGGCCAACGATGAAGCGCCCAAGGTTCGGGCTTACGCGGCTCGAACCGGGTTGGCAGGACACACTCGCAACAGCTTGACCCAACTCAGCGCATTGGAGCGGGAGTTGCAGTTGTGCAAAAAAACCGGTGTGGCCCGCGACAACGAAGAGTTGGAATTGGGCGTGCGTTGTATGGCCGCTGGCGTCTACGATGACCAAGGGCGATTGGTTGCGGGCTTGTCCATTTCAGCTCCAGCCGATCGCATTGACGAACGCTGGTTGGCTCAACTCCAGGCCACAGCCCAAGAAATTTCAGCAGCCTTGGGCGCACCCCACGCCCACTCCTCAAGGCCTTGAGGCCAAAGACATCAGCCCCTAGGCAAGAGCGCCGCTTGAACGGGGGAGGTTTGGCCTTGGGCTTCCATCCACTGTCGAATGCGCTCTGCATCACGCAAGCGACCGACTTTGCTCACAGAATCCAAAAAAACCATGATGACGTCTCGGCCTGCCACGGTGGCTTGCATGACCAAGCAACGGCCCGCTTCAGAGATATAGCCTGTTTTTTGCAGGCCAATATCCCAGTCATCGCTGCGCACCAAACCGTTGGAATTGTTGTACTGCAAGGTTTTTCGTCCCACAGCCAAGCGGTAACCCGGTGATGTGGACAACTCGCGCATGATGGGCTGGCTGTAAGCAGCAGCAGCCAAGGTGGCCAGATCACGCGCGCTGGACTGGTTGCGACTGGAGAGACCTGTAGGGTCCACGAAATAAGAGTCGGTCATGCCCAAGGTCTTGGCTTTTTGGTTCATGACACGCACAAACTGATCGATGCCGCCAGGGTAGGTGCGCCCCAAAGCGTGAGCCGCGCGGTTCTCACTGGACATCAAGGACAGGTGCATCAGTTCCCCACGGGTGAGGCGAGCCCCAATAACCAAGCGCGAACGACTACCCTTGAGGGTGTCAACATCCTCACGGGTGATGGTGATTTCTTCGTCGAGCGGCAGCTGCGCATCGGCAATGACCAAGCCCGTCATGAGTTTGGTCAAGGAAGCGATGGGCAAGACAGCATCGTCGTTCTTGCTGAACAGCACCTCGTTGGTGCTTTGGTCGATCACCAAAGCCACACTGGCCGACAAACTCAAGGGATCGTCGACGCTGTGCAGGCCCATGCGTTGTCCCACGCTCATGCGACGGAGCGCTTGAGCTTGAACCCGATTGTTTTGTCGCTTTTTGGCCACCACACTCGACTGGCGTGATGGACTCTTTTTGGCAGTCTGGATTCGTTTTTTAGGCTTTTTGGCCAGCTGTTTGGTCTTGGGTTTGGCCGATGCCTTGGCCTTGGCTTTGGCCTGCGTGGCTTTCTGGGCGTGCTTCTTGACCGATTTCTTTTGGGCTTTGTCAGACTCCTCGGTCTTGGCCGACTGAGGCTTGGCGTGGGCCCATGGCGCAACCGACAAGGCCGTCAGCAAAGCCAAAAAAATTGAAAACCTTTTGATAGGTATGACGTTCAAGTCATTGAAAACCATGGATTTATCTCCGCCCATAATGCTTATGGATGCGGAGTATATACCCAAAAGAAAAATCTAACAATATCAAAAGGTTGAAGTGGCAATCTCGACACAATTACAAGTTTTCATGTTTTCGCCAGACTGAAACTTGTAGTTCCAAGGTCATCGAGATTACCCCAAAGGATTAACCCTGGGCTGCCACACGATCGGACTTGTTGTGGAGTTTGGTGAGCGCTGAGAGATAAGCCTTGGCCGATGCCACCACGATGTCGGGGTCTGCCCCCACGCCATTGACCACGCGCCCACTGTGTTGCAAGCGCACCGTCACCTCCCCCTGACTCTCGGTCGAGCCCGTGGTGATGGCGTTGACCGAATACAGCACCATCTCGGCCCCGCTCTTAACCTGGGACTCGATCGCTTTGAGCGAAGCGTCCACTGGCCCGTTGCCATCGGACTCACTGCGGTGCTCTTGACCATCCACCGTGAAAACCACCGAAGCAAAAGGACGCTCCCCCGTCTCGCTGCGCTGAGACAAAGACACCAAACCGTACTTTTCCTTATCAGCGGTCACGCTCTCGTCGCTGCACAAAGCCAAAATGTCTTCGTCGAAGATCTCACTCTTGCGGTCGGCCAATTCTTTGAAAGCGGCAAACGCTGAGTTGATCTCGCCTTCGGACTCCATCTCGATACCGAGCTCTTCCAGGCGCTGCTTGAACGCGTTGCGGCCACTGAGCTTGCCCAAGACGATTTTGTTGGCCGACCAACCCACGTCCTCAGCGCGCATAATTTCGTAGGTGTCTCGTGCTTTGAGCACGCCGTCTTGGTGAATACCCGAGGCGTGTGCAAAAGCGTTGGCCCCCACCACGGCTTTGTTGGGCTGCACCACAAAACCTGTGGTCTGCGAGACCATGCGGCTGGCCGGCACGATTTGGGTCGCGTCGATGTCCACGTGCAAATTGAAATAATCTTTGCGAGTTTTGACGGCCATGACGATCTCTTCGAGGGAACAGTTGCCCGCGCGCTCGCCCAATCCGTTGATGGTGCACTCGACTTGGCGTGCGCCGCCGATCTTCACACCGGCCAAGGAGTTGGCCACGGCCATGCCCAAGTCGTTGTGGCAATGCACCGACCAAATGGCTTTGTCCGAGTTGGGGATGCGCTCGCGCAAGGTCTTGATGAAGTTGCCGTACAACTCGGGGACGGCGTAACCCACCGTGTCGGGGATGTTCAAGGTGGTGGCGCCCTCATCGATCACCGCCTCAAGCACGCGGCACAAAAAGTCCACATCGCTGCGGTAACCGTCTTCGGGGCTGAACTCGATGTCACCGACCAAATTACGGGCAAAGCGCACCGACTGTTTGGCTTGTTCAAGCACCTGATCGGGCGTCATGCGCAACTTCTTTTCCATGTGCAAGGCACTGGTGGCGATGAAGGTGTGGATACGGGCGCGCTGGGCACCTTTGAGAGCCTCTGCGGCGCGAGCAATGTCGCGGTCGTTGGCACGCGCCAAGGAGCACACGGTGGAGTCTTTGATGACATCGGCAATCGCCTTGACAGATTCGAAATCGCCATTGGAGCTGGCAGCAAAACCGGCCTCGATCACATCCACATGCAGGCGCTCGAGTTGGCGTGCGATGCGCAACTTCTCGTCTTTGGTCATGGAAGCGCCGGGTGATTGTTCGCCATCGCGCAGGGTCGTGTCGAAAATGATCAATTTATCGGTCATGGTTTAGCTCCTTGAGATCTCAGAAAGACAAACGGCCCGTTGCGGGGGCAAACGGGCCGTGGTGTTGGGTTTACTCGTGCGTTACCAAACCTGCCCTTGTCGGACATGCAGTAGTAGGGCCAAAGCAAAATAGTTCATGCCCATGAATGTAGCACAAGCGCTGCGCCAGCGTCGATTAAAAAAATTCACCCGCCCGATTGACGCAAGCTCAAGGACAACTCAGTCGTGCATGCCGCGCTCATCAGGCTCTTGGGTGGAGGTGCTGATGACACTGGTCGGACGACCTTTGGACTTGAGCCAGAAATACACCCCGTACCCAGAGAGGCCATACAGCAAAAAGATGCCAAACAGCACGGTGGGCGGATGTATGTTGATGACGGCAATGAAAAGAGCCACCAACACAATGGCAGCAAACGGCACGCTGCGCTTGAGACTGTAGTCTTTGAAACTGTAGAACGGCACGTTGGTGACCATGGTCAGGCCAGCGTACAAAGTCAAAGCAAACATGGGCCACGCGAGATCGGCCGCAGGGACCTCCAACTCGGTCGTCAGCCAAATGAAACCGGCCACCAAGGCCGCCGCGGCAGGAGATGGCAGGCCTTGAAAGAATCGTTTATCGACCACGCCCGTGTTCACATTGAAGCGCGCCAGTCGCAAAGCCGCACAAGCCACGTACACAAAGGCTGCGATCCAACCCCATCGGCCCAAGCCACGCAAGGTCCACTCGTAGGCGATCAAGGCCGGTGCCGCACCAAAAGAGACCATGTCTGAGAGCGAGTCCATTTGCTCGCCAAATGCACTTTGGGTGTTGGTCATGCGCGCGACCCGGCCGTCCAAGCTGTCAAGCACCATCGCAACAAAAATGGCCACCGTCGCCAAGTCGTATCGACCGTTCATGGCCATGACCACCGCATAAAAACCGCCGAACAAGGCGGCCAAGGTGATCATGTTGGGCAACATGTAAATGCCTTTGATGCGCTGCTTGGGCACATCCACCAGGTCTTTTGGGTCTGATTCGGGGGAGTTTTGCATAGTTGGCTAGTGTAAAGCCCAAAACAAAAGCCGCCCCAAGGCGGCTCATGTGAAAACCCGGAGCACCCCGAGGTGCTCCGTTGGTTCATCAGTTGCGGGTCTGGTCGACCAGCTTGTTCTTGGCGATCCAAGGCATCATGGCGCGCAATTGGCCACCCACCACTTCGATCTGGTGATCGGCAGTGTTGCGACGGCGAGCCGTCATCGATGGGTAGTTCAAACGGCCTTCTTGGATGAACATTTTGGCGTAGTCACCGTTTTGGATGCGCTTCAAAGCGTTGCGCATGGCCTTGCGGGACTCTTCGTTGATGACCTCAGGGCCGGTCACATACTCACCGAACTCCGCGTTGTTGGAGATCGAGTAGTTCATGTTGGCGATGCCGCCTTCGTAGATCAGGTCGACAATCAGCTTCAACTCGTGCAAGCACTCGAAGTAAGCCATCTCGGGGGCGTAACCGGCTTCGACCAAGGTCTCAAAACCCATCTTGACCAATTCGACCGCGCCACCGCACAGAACAGCTTGCTCGCCGAACAAGTCGGTTTCGGTCTCTTCTTTGAAGTTGGTCTCGATGATGCCGGCTTTGCCGCCACCGTTGGCCATGGCGTAGGACAGGGCCAAATCGCGGGCTTTGCCCGATTTGTCTTGGTGCACGGCCACCAGGTGGGGCACGCCGCCGCCTTGGGTGTAGGTGTTGCGCACGGTGTGGCCAGGGGCCTTGGGCGCGACCATCCAGACGTCCAAATCGGCGCGGGGCACAACCTGGTTGTAATGGACGTTGAAGCCGTGGGCAAAAGCCAAGGATGCGCCTTGCTTGATGTTGGGGGCCACGTTGTTGGTGTAAACCTCAGCGATTTGTTCGTCAGGCAACAAAATCATGACCACGTCATCGGCTTTGACGGCGTCGTTGACTTCCATGACGGTCAAGCCGGCTTTGCCGACTTTGTCCCAAGAAGCACCACCCTTGCGCAGACCGACCACCACTTTGACGCCGCTGTCGTTCAGGTTTTGGGCGTGGGCGTGGCCTTGCGAGCCATAACCGATGATGGCGACCGTTTTGCCTTTGATCAGGCTCAGGTCACAGTCTTTGTCGTAGAAAACTTTCATTTTTAGCTCCGGTTGAAATCAGGGGGGGGTGTGGGTTAAACGCGCAGTATTCTCTCACCTCGGCCGATGCCACAGGCGCCGGTGCGAACCGTCTCCAAAATGGCGCTGCGGTCAATGGCTTCCAAAAACGCGTCGTTTTTGCTTTGGTCGCCGGTGAGTTCGAGCGTGTAGCTCTTGTCGGTCACATCGATGATGCGGCCTCGGAAAATATCGGCCATGCGCTTCATTTCTTCGCGCTCTTTGCCCACCGCACGGACCTTGACCATCATGAGCTCACGCTCGGTGTAAGGGCCTTCGGTGAGGTCCACCACCTTGATGACTTCGATCAAGCGGTTGAGGTGTTTGGTGATTTGTTCGATGACCTCATCGGACCCGTTAGTCTCAATGGTCATGCGCGAGAGGCTGGGGTCCTCGGTCGGCGCCACGGTGAGCGACTCGATGTTGTAACCACGGGCTGAAAACAGGCCCACCACACGGGACAGGGCCCCGGCTTCGTTTTCCAGCAAGACAGCAATGATGTGTTTCATGGGATTCCTCTTTTCTGAGCCCTCCCCTGTGCACGGTAATGCACAGGCTTGGCTGCAAATAGATTCGTCAAAAAGGGGCCCACCCCAAAGGGCGGGCCGAAGGATTTAGAGGTCTTCGGAGCCGAGCAACATTTCGGTGATGCCCTTGCCAGCTTTGACCATGGGGAAGACGTTTTCAGACGGATCAGTGCGGATGTCCAAAAACACCGTGCGGTCCTTCAGGCGTCGGGCTTCGCGCAAAGCGGGCTCCACGTCTTCGGGCTTCTCCACCAAAATGCCCACATGGCCGTAGGCTTCGGCCAACTTCACGAAGTTGGGCAAGGCGTCCATGTAGCTGTTGCTGTAACGACCTTCGTACTCGATCTCCTGCCACTGGCGCACCATACCGAGGTAACGGTTGTTGAGCGAGAGCACCTTGATGGGCGTGTTGTATTGCAAACAAGTGGAAAGTTCTTGGATGCACATCTGCACCGAGCCTTCACCGGTCACACAAAACACCTCGCTCACGGGCTTGGCGAGTTTGATGCCCATGGCGTAGGGGATGCCCACGCCCATGGTGCCCAAACCGCCAGAGTTGATCCAGCGACGGGGTTCGTTGAACTTGTAGTACTGAGCCGCCCACATTTGGTGCTGCCCCACATCGGAAGTGATGTAGGCATCGGCGTCTTTGGTCATGTTCCACAAGGTTTCAATGACCATTTGTGGCTTGATGACCGAGCTGTCGCTCTTATCGTAGGCCAAGCAGTTGCGCGAGCGCCACCCTTCGATGGTCGACCACCATGCCTGTAAAGCTTGTGCATCGGGCTTTTGCTGCGACTCTTTGATCATGGCGATCAATTCGGTGAGCACGTCTTTGACATCGCCCACGATCGGCACATCCACCTTCACCCGCTTGGAAATGCTCGAGGGGTCGATGTCGATGTGGATGATCTTGCGTTCGTTTTGCGCGAAGTGCTTGGGGTTGCCGATCACGCGATCGTCAAAACGGGCACCCACGGCCAGCAACACATCGCAGTTTTGCATGGTGTTGTTGGCTTCGATCGTGCCGTGCATGCCGAGCATGCCCAAGAACTTGGGTTCGGTGGCGGGGTAGCCGCCCAAACCCATCAAGGTGTTGGTCACGGGGTAACCCAGCATGTCGACCAAGGTCCGCAACTCGTTGCTGGCGTTGCTCAACAGCACACCACCGCCGGTGTAGATGTAAGGGCGCTTGGCGTTGAGCAAGAGCTGCAAGGCCTTGCGGATCTGGCCGCCATGGCCTTTGCGCACCGGGTTGTAGGAGCGCATCTCCACCTTGTCTGGGTAGCCCAGGTAAGGGGTTTTGTTGAAAGAGACGTCTTTGGGGATGTCCACCAGCACGGGGCCAGGACGGCCGCTGCGCGCGATGTGGAAGGCCTTTTTCATGACCTCGGCCATGTCGCGAACGTCTTTGACCAAGAAGTTGTGTTTGACGATGGGGCGTGTGATGCCCACGGTGTCGCACTCTTGGAAGGCATCCAGACCGATGGCCGCGGTGGGCACTTGCCCACTGATGATGACCATGGGGATGCTGTCCATGTAGGCGGTGGCAATGCCGGTCACGGCGTTGGTAGCGCCGGGGCCGGACGTGACCAAACACACGCCGACATCACCGGTGGCGCGCGCGTAGCCGTCGGCGGCGTGCACCGCCGCTTGCTCGTGGCGCACCAAGATGTGTTGGAACTGGTTTTGTTTGAAGACCGCGTCGTAGATGTGCAAAACAGCGCCGCCGGGGTAACCCCAGACGTACTTCACGCCCTCTTCTTGCAATGCCTTGACGAGAATTTCGGCGCCACGCAACTCGGGGTGCGAAGCGGATGCAGACGCGGCAGCCGCGCTGGCGATTTCAGCTTTGTTGATTTCCATGATGAACCTGTTGAGAATTTCTCTAACGAAAAACCTTGGGTGCCCCTTGTGCCAACCCTTGTGGGGCGGACTCGAGACTTAAGACCAATGGACATGGGCGAAACAATAAATCGCCGGACCTTGGCCCGTTTGCCGTTTTGATTTCAAATGCAGCTCGCATTATGGCACGGTGCGACAATCAGCGGCCATGAGCGACACGAATATTTCCATCCCCACCCCACCGGTCACCCCCACCTTGCCACGGCGCTTGGCTTGTTGGCTCTACGAAGGCATGCTGCTGTTTGGTGTGGTCTTCATCGCGGGCTATTTGTTCTCCACCCTCACACAAACCCGGCATGCCTTGGACAACCGCCACGCGCAACAGGCCTTTTTGTTTCTGGTCTTCGGTATTTACTTCACCTGGTTTTGGTCTAAGGGACAAACCTTGGCCATGAAAACATGGTTCATCCGCGTGGTCGACCGGCAAGGCAACGCCATCAGCCAAAGCCGTGCCTTGGTGCGCTACTTGCTGTCTTGGATCTGGTTTTTGCCGCCCTTGGCCGCCGGAGATGTCTTTGATTTGCCCGGTGGTGAGATCACGGTCTTGACCGTGGGCTGGGTCTTGGTTTGGGCTTTGCTCGCGCGCTTCCACCCCGAGCGCCAGTTTTGGCACGACGCATGGGCCGGCACTCGCTTGGTGCACCACCAACCGCCCGAGCCACCGAAAAAAATCAAAGCCCCAGCCAAACCATGAGCCAGCCCCATTTCTCTTTGTGCGTCTACTGCGGCTCCCGCCCAGGGCAAGACCCAGCCTTCGCCACAGCAGCCCAAGCGCTGGGCCAGTGGATCGGTGAGCACGGTGGGCAATTGGTTTACGGCGGAGGCCGCAACGGCCTGATGGGTCTGACAGCCGAGGCCACCCGTGCCAGCGGCGGACGGGTCGTGGGGGTCATTCCTCACGCCTTGGTCGAGCGCGAGTGGGCGAACCACGCTTGTGACGAGCTGATCGTGGTGGAGACCATGCACGAGCGCAAACGCATCATGGCCGAACGAAGCGATGCCTTCATCGCCCTGCCCGGCGGCATCGGCACGTTCGAGGAATTCTTTGAGGTCTGGACTTGGCGCCAGCTCGGCTACCACGACAAGCCAGTGGGCTTGCTCAACACCGGGGCTTACTACGACGCCATGTTGGCGTTTTTAAAGGGCTCGGTACACGAAGGCTTCATGCACGGTTGGCAAATGGACTTGATTCAAGTCGGCACCGATGTCCGGGAGTTGGCCCAGCAATTGGTGCAGGCCGCGGGCTGTGCACCCGAAGGCATCAGTCCACAGGTCTGAGTCTCAGACCGCGGATTCGTCTTGTTCACCGGTTCGGATGCGAATGACGCGCTCCACCGGTGTGATGAAAATCTTGCCGTCACCGATCTTGCCGGTGTGAGCGGCCTTGATGATGGCCTCCACGCAGCGGTCCACATCGTCAGTCTTGACCACCACTTCTAGCTTGACCTTGGGCAAAAAGTCCACCACGTATTCCGCACCACGGTAGAGCTCGGTGTGCCCTTTTTGCCGGCCAAAGCCTTTGACCTCGGTCACCGTCAAGCCCGTCACACCTTGTTCGGCCAAGGCTTCGCGCACCTCTTCCAGCTTGAACGGTTTGATGACGGCGGTGATTTGTTTCATGCGATGAGCTCCAAGGGTCAAACGAACTGGAAGAAAAATGTACCACGGTGGGCAAAGCCCAAGCTCACGCTCGGTATTGACTGGTGATGGGGTAGCGCCAATCTTTGCCAAAGCTGCGGTGTGTGACCCGCACACCAATCGGTGCTTGGCGGCGTTTGTACTCATTGATGCGTATGAGCCGCACCACCTGGGCCACCGCCTCGGCGTCAAAACCCTCGGCCACGATGCTGCTGGGACTTTGGTCGTTTTCCATGAAGCGCTCGATGATGGCGTCGAGCACCTCGTAGGGTGGCAGGCTGTCTTGGTCCTTTTGGTCGGGACGCAACTCGGCGCTGGGTGGGCGCGTGATGATGCGCTCGGGGATGGGCTGCTGACCGGTGCCGAAGGGGTCGTGCTGGTTGCGCCAGCGAGCCAAACGGAACACCGCCGTCTTGAGCACATCTTTGATGACCGCAAACCCGCCGGCCATATCGCCGTACAGCGTGCAGTAACCCGTGGCCATTTCGCTTTTGTTGCCCGTGGTCAGCACCAAGGCGCCGAACTTGTTGGACAAGGCCATGAGCAAGGTCCCACGGATACGGGCCTGCAAATTCTCTTCCGTGGTGTCGGCGGGCAAGCCCTCGAAATCCGCGGCCAAGGCCGCTTGCAAAGCCATGAAGGTCGGTTCGATCCCGATTTCTTCGTAGCGCACACCCAGGCGCTCGGCCATGTCGCGGGCATCGATCCAAGAAATGTCGGCCGTGTAGGGTGAGGGCATCATGACCGTGCGCACGCGATCGGCCCCCAAGGCATCGACCGCAATGGCCAAAACCAAGGCCGAATCGATGCCACCCGACAAACCCAAGAGCACACCTGGAAAACGGTTTTTTTGCACGTAATCGCGCACGCCCATGACCAAGGCGCGCCATAGGTCTTCATCGGCATCGGGGTGCGGCACCACAGGTGCCGCCACCGGGCACAAACGCCCCTGATGTTTGTGCCAAGCCACCGACATCAGCGCGGTGTCAAAGGCCGCGGCGCGGGCCACCACCTGGCCTTGCGCATCCAGCGCAAAGCTGCGCCCATCAAACACCACCTCGTCTTGGCCGCCGACCAAGTGGGCGTAAACCAAGGGCACGCCCAAGGCGCGCACACGTTCGGCCAAACGCTGCTCGCGCTCTGCACCTTTGCCGCCATGAAACGGCGAGGCGTTGATCACCGCCAGCACTTGAGCACCGGCCGCACAAGTGGAGACCACAGGCGCATCGAACCAAGCGTCTTCGCAAATCAGCACACCCACGCGAACCGATTGCCCTTGAGCATCCAGAACCTCAAACACCGCATCACCCTGTGCGGGCACAAAGTAACGGCGTTCATCAAAGACCTGGTAGTTGGGCAATTCGCGCTTGCCATAGGTCAAGGTGGAGCGCCCTTGGTAGAGCACACTGGCCGCGTTGACCAAACTGGGCACTGAGACGCTGCGGTCTTTGTTGGCCAGCGAGGTGGTGCGCTGCGGGTGTCCCACGACGATGTGCAAACCTTCCAGCCCTGCGGTCTGCAAGGCGATGGTTTTCAAGGCATCATCACAGGCATCCAAAAACCCGGGACGCAAGTACAGGTCTTCGGCCGCATAGCCGCTGACGGCCAACTCGGGCGTGAGCAAGACGTGGGCGCCTTGGGCGTGCGCGGTGTGTGCGGCATCGATGATTTGGCGGGCATTGCCCGCCGTGTCGCCCACCACCAAATTGAGTTGGGCCACACAAATGTTGAGCGTCATGGAATCGGCCAGCGTCGCTGAAAAAGGCAAACAAAATTGACTGCAACGGATTATGTCACCCGGGTCTTGATCTCTCCGCAGGCCATCAGCGCTGAGGAGTGGGATGGCCTGCTCGCACACAGCCGAACACGCAGCCCCTTTATGCGACACGCCTTCTTGACGGCACTGCACCACAGCGCCAGTGCTTGCGCGACAACGGGCTGGCAAGCGCAGTACATGACCCTGTGGCAAGGCCCCGAGCTGGTGGCGGCCTGCCCGCTCTACCTGAAAAACCATTCCCACGGCGAATACGTGTTTGATTGGGCTTGGGCCCGCGCCTACGCCGAACATGGCCTGAACTACTACCCCAAGGGTTTGGTGGCCGTGCCCTTTACCCCCGTCCCAGGTCCCCGCCTCTTGGCCATTGACGCCGCCGCACGAGCAGCCTTGGTGCGAGCGCTCTTGGAACACATGCGCCAAGAAGACCTGTCCTCCCTACACCTTTTGTTCGTGTCCGATGAAGACGCTGAGGCCTGCCGCAAAGCCGGCATGGCCTTGCGCACCACGGTGCAATTTCATTGGCACAACCGCCAGCCTCAGCCCTACGCCGACTTCGATGATTTCTTGAACCAGTTACAACAAGAAAAACGCAAAAAAATCCGCCAAGAACGGCGCAAAGTGAACGAGGCCGGTGTGCGCTTTCGCCACCTCAGCGGCGCAGACATCGGGTCGCAGGATTGGGCGTTTTTCCTGCGCTGCTACCAACAAACCTACCTAGAGCACGGCAACTCGCCTTACCTCACCCCGGCTTTTTTTGAAGCCATGCGCAGCGACATGTCAGAGCATTGGTTGCTCATCGTGGCCGAGCGTGATGGCCAAGACATTGCTGCCAGCCTGATCGGTCTGGACCGCCCCGCAGGTGTGGCTTACGGGCGTTACTGGGGCGCATTGAATCGCGTCGATTGCTTGCACTTCGAGACTTGCTATTACCAAGCGATCGAATGGTGTATCGCACAGGGGTTTGTTCGCTTTGAGGGTGGAGCACAGGGCGAACACAAACTCGCCCGCGCCTTGTTGCCTGTGACCACCACCAGTGCCCATGCGCTGTCACACCCCGGTTTTGAAGACGCGGTGCGCCGCTACTTGGTGCGCGAGGGCGATGGACTGAGCGCCTATGTGCAAGACCTGCAGCAGCGCAGCCCACTCAAAACCCCCTTGGCTTGAGGCCAACGGGCACAAAAAAGCCCCGCATCACGGGGCTTTTTTATCAGGGGCCTGACAGCTCAGGCTTTTTTGAAGTTGGCCACGCCGTCCAAGATTTCTTTGTGGGCAGCGTCTTTGCCTTCCCAACCCTTGACCTTGACCCATTTGCCTTTTTCGAGGTCTTTGTAACGCTCAAAGAAGTGGGCAATTTGCTGCAGTTGCAGTTCGTGCAAGTCATCCAAACTTTGGATCTTGGCGTACATGGGCAGGATTTTTTCGGTGGGCACGGCCAAAACTTTGCCGTCCATACCACCTTCGTCTTCCATCAACAGAATGCCGATCGCACGGCAAGGCACCACCACGCCAGGAGGCAAAGGGAAAGGGGTCATGACCAACACGTCGACCGGGTCGCCGTCACCGGCAATGGTTTGGGGCACGTAGCCGTAGTTCGTGGGGTAGTGCATGGCAGTGCCCATGAAACGATCCACAAAAATGGCGCCGGACTCTTTGTCCACTTCATATTTGATGGGGTCGGCGTTCATCGAAATTTCGATGATCACGTTGAACGATTCGGGCAGTTTTTTACCGGGGCTGACTTGGTCTAAGGACATGATGGGTAAGTGGGTTAAGGACTGAACTGAGTATTTACCCTGATTTTACTGATGTCAGGCTTACTGCGCGCATGGGCAAAACCTGCGTTCGCTGAGTGGCTGATAATGAAACCATGTCCGAACGCGTCATTCCCTTGGTCGATCAGCGTCAGCGCCCTTGGAGCGTCCCAATTCCTTCCATGCCCATAGCACCCGTGGGCCTCTTACACGACCGTCTGTCCCGGCCTTTGCGCGACCTTCGCATCAGCGTGACCGACCGCTGCAACTTTCGCTGCAGCTACTGCATGCCCAAAGGCGTGTTCGACAAAGACTACCCCTACCTGCCGCACAGCGAATTGCTGAGCTTCGAAGAAATCGAGCGGGTCACCCGCATCTTCATCGGCCACGGCGTGCAAAAAATCCGCCTGACCGGTGGCGAGCCCTTGCTACGCAAGCACTTGGAGGTGCTGATCGAAAAGCTGGCGCTCCTGCGCACCACCGAAGGCGAGCCACTGGACATCACCCTGACCACCAACGGCTCGCTTTTGGTCAAAAAAGCCGCTGCACTCAAAGCCGCTGGACTCAAACGCGTGACCGTCAGCCTAGACGGTTTGGACGACGCCGTCTTTAGGGCCATGAACGACGTGGACTTTCCGGTGGCCGATGTCCTGGCCGGCATTGAAGCCGCCCAAGCCGCTGGGCTGGGGCCGATCAAGGTCAACATGGTGGTCAAGCGTGGCACCAACGAAGACCAAATCGTGCCCATGGCGCGGCACTTCAAAGGCACGGGCATCGCCCTGCGGTTCATCGAATACATGGACGTGGGTGCCACCAACGGTTGGCGCATGGACGAGGTCATGCCCAGCGCCGAGATCCTCGCCCGTTTGCAAGCCCATTGGCCGATGGTGGCGCTGCCCCCCAGTTCACCCGGCGAAACCGCCCAACGCTGGGGCTACGCCGATGGTCAGGGTGAAGTCGGATTCATCAGCAGCGTGACCCAAGCGTTTTGCGGGGACTGCAACCGCGCCCGCTTGTCCACCGAGGGTCGACTTTACCTGTGCTTGTTTGCCACACAGGGGCACGATCTGCGCACGCTCATCCGAAGCCAAGCCAGCGACGAACAGGTCGCCAGTGCCATCGGCGCAATCTGGCAAGCGCGCGATGACCGCTACTCGGCCCTGCGTGCCAGTCTTCCTCCCGAAGCCAGTGGTTCTGGACGCCGGGTGGAGATGAGCTACATCGGCGGCTGACATGGGTGCTTGGGCCGTCGGTCCCCGCTCCATCACGGCCATGGTCTTGGCTGGCGGGCGAGGCAGCCGATGGGGTGGGCAAGACAAAGGTTTGATTCGGGTCGACGGCGCTCCTTTGGCCTGGTTGGCCTTGCAGCGGCTGCAAGCACAAGCACATGAGGCCTTGGCCGGCTTGGCCATCAACGCCAACCGGCACATCGACGACTATGCCCAATGGGGCTGGCCCGTTTGGTCCGATGAAGATCCCGAAGACCACAAAGGCCCCTTGGCGGGTTGGCAAGCGGGTTTGCGCCAGTGCCCGACGCCGTGGCTGCTCAGCGTACCCTGCGACACCCCAGACTTTCCCCTCGACTTGATCGACGCCTTGCTTGAAGCCCAAGGCAAAGCCCGATCCGCCTTGGTGCTCGCCGCGAGCCGCGACTCGACGGGTGAACGACCCCACCCTGTCTTTGCGTTGCTGCACACCGATCTGCTGCCCAATTTGGACGCCTTCATCCAAGGCGAAGGACGGCGCGTCAGGGCATGGTGCGAGGCTCAAGAACCAGCCTGGGCCTTCTTTGACGTGGCGCCAGGATACGACCCCTTTGCCAACCTCAACAGCCCGTCTGACGTCGAGCCGCGACAGCTGAGCCAACCCAGCGCTTAAGCCCGTCGGCGCGAGAGCAAGGTGTACATGGTTGGCACCACGAAGACCGTGAGCAAAGTGCCCACGCTCATGCCACCGACGATCACCCAACCGATTTGCTGGCGGCTCTCAGCGCCGGCGCCACTGGCCAAAGCCAGAGGGATGGCGCCGAGCACCATCGCGCCCGTGGTCATCATGATCGGACGCAAGCGCAACGCAGCGGATTGTGCGATGGCCTCACGCATGGCCACGCCTTGTTCGCGCAATTGGTTGGCAAACTCGACAATCAAAATGCCGTGTTTCGAGATCAGCCCCACCAAGGTGATCAGGCCAATTTGGCTGAACACGTTGACTGTGCCTCCAGACAACTTCAAGGCCAACAAGGCGCCCAACATGGACAGCGGCACGCTGAGCAGGATGATCAAGGGGTCCACAAAGCTCTCAAACTGAGCCGCCAAAACCAAGTAAATGAACAGCAAGGACAAGCCAAACACCAAGGCCAAGGAACCTGAAGATTTTTTGAATTCGCGGCTTTGTCCGTTCAAATCGGTGGTGTAGCCGGGTGGCAAGATGTCCTCAGCGATGCGATCCATGATGGCCAGCGCGTCACCCAAGGCCAAGCTGGGTGCCAAGTTGGCCGTGATAGACGCACTGCGGCGCTGGGCGAAGTGGTTAAGTTCACGCGGCACCACCACCTCACGGATCGTGACCAAAGAGGCCAACGGCACCATGACATCGCCTCTGCCACGAACGAACAAGCGGTCGATGTCATCGGGCGCGTTGCGCTGGGCGTTGTCGGTCTGCACGACGACATCAAACTGCTCGCCGCCCCGTTTGTAACGCGTCACCGTGCGACCACCCAAGAGCGTCTCGACCGTGCGAGCAATCGCGTCCACGTTGACACCGGCGTCTGCAGCGCGCTCGCGGTCCACGTCCATGCGAACCTCGGGTTTGTTCAGGCGCAAATCGGTGTCCACCTGCACAAAACCGGGGTGCTTGGCCAACTCGTCTTGAAATCGGCGCATGACCTTGGACAGGTTCTCATAGGAGTCGGAGGTGACCACCACAAAGTTGATGGGGCGCTCCCGAAAACCTTGTCCCAAGGACGGCGGCGTGATCGGGAATGCCGTCACGCCAGGCAAACCGGCCACTCGGGGGGTGATCTCGCGGGCCAACTCCTGCGTGCTGCGCTCGCGCTCATCCCACGGCACGGCGCGGAAAAAGATGTTGCCCTGGGCCACGGTCGGGCTACCGATGTTGCTGAAAATGCGGTCGAACTCCGCGTAAGGTTGACCAATGTTTTCAATCGCCTGTGCGTAGCGCTGCGTGTAGGCCAAGGTCGCGCCGTCGGGTCCACTGATGTTGATCAGGATAACGCCCCGGTCTTCCAATGGCGCAAGTTCTTGTTTGGTGGTTTTGAATAAAAAAGCACTGCCCACTGCCGAGGCCAACATCACGGCCACCACCCAGATGCGCCGATGCAAAGTCCAGGACAAAGCTCGACCGAAGGCAGCGGTGAGACCCATCAACAGCCCCTCCATGCGTCGGTCAAAACGCGAGGGATTGTCTTGGTGACGAAGCAGCTTGGCGCTCATCATTGGCGATAGGGTCAGGGCCACAAAGCCCGACACCACCACCGCCCCCGCCAAAGCCAAGGCAAATTCAGCAAACAACCTGCCGGTGCGCCCAGGGGTGAAGGCCAAAGGGGCATAGACCGCAGCCAGTGTGAGTGTCATGGCCACCACGGCAAAACCAATTTCTCGAGCACCTTTGATGGCCGCATCAAAGGGTTTGAGTCCGTCTTCGATGTGCCGATGGATGTTCTCCAACACCACGATAGCGTCGTCCACCACCAAACCAATCGCCAAAACCAAGGCCAACAGGGTCAGTGTGTTGATCGAGAAACCAAACAAAGCCATCAAAGCAAAGGTGCCGATCAAACTCACAGGGATGGTGACCAAGGGAATGATCGAGGCACGCACCGTGCGCAAGAACACGAAAATCACCAAGGCCACGAGCACGGCCGCTTCAACGATGGTGATGTAGACCGCTTTGATGGATTCTTCGATGAAGATCGAACTGTCGTTGGCCACCGACACGCTCACGCCGGCGGGCAGGTCTTGCTGGACCTTGGGGATCAGCGCACGCACACCCGCCGAGAGTTCCAGTGGGTTGGCGGTGGCTTGACGAATGACGCCCACCGCCACCGAATCACGGCCGTTGAGGCGAATCGAAGAGCGCACATCTTGAGCGCCCTCTTCCACACGCGCCACGTCTTGCAAACGCACCGGCGCACCCGCCACGGTGCGGATCACCAGCTCGCGGAACTGGGTAACGGTTTGCATGTCGGTGGCGGCGGTGATGTTGAACTCCCGCTGCTGGCTCTCAATGCGCCCAGCGGGCACCTCCAAGTTGGATCGGCGCAGAGCCTCCTCCACGTCTTGGACGGTTAGGCGGTAGGCCGCCAAGCGGTCGGTGTCAATCCACACACGCATCGCGTAACGACGCTCGCCAAAAACGCGCACATCAGCAGCCCCGGGCGCGGTCTGTAACACCGGCTTGACCAAGCGGTTGGCCATGTCGCTGAGCTGCAGTGCGTTGTGGGTGTCCGAACTCAGGGCCAGCCAAACCACAGGGAAGGCGTCTGCTTCGACCTTGGCGATCACCGGCTCATCAATGCCTTGAGGCAGACGCTGGCGCACGCGGCTGACTTTGTCGCGCACATCGGCTGCGGCTGAGTCGGGGTCGCGACTCAGGGCAAAACGCACCGTGATTTGGCTGCGCTCGGGGCGACTCGACGATGTGATGACATCCACACCCTCAATGCCTGAAAGTGAGTCCTCCAAGACCTTGGTGACTTGGGACTCAACCACCTCGCTGGAGGCGCCCCCAAACGTCGTACTGACAGAGACTGTGGGCTCATCGATTTGGGGGTATTCACGAACGGTCAGGCCTTGAAAGGCCACCGCACCGACCAACAGAATGAGCAAGGACATCACCGTCGCGAAGACAGGGCGGCGGATGGAGAGTTCAGGCAGTTGCATGGGACATGGACCTCAAGTTCATTGAGGATTGGGTTTGCCGCTGTTGGGCGCGGCACCGCCTGGTGCGGATTTGAGCTCCACCACGCGCACCGGTTGGCCATCTTGTTGAATGCGTTGCTGCCCCGCTACCACGATGGTGTCACCAACCTTCAAGCCGTCGGTGATTTGAACCATGGAATCGCGGCGCACCCCCGTGGTCACGGCCACGCGGCGTGCAGTCCATTGGGGCTTGCCGTCCAGCTCGGGCGCGGCATCGAGCACCACCACCCATTGACGCCCACCCTGCGGCAGGATGGCTTCTTCGGGTACCACCAAAGCCGAATCGTCCACACCAAACACCACCGTCACACGGGCGAACATGCCCGAACGCAAACGCTTGGCAGCGTCTGCGGGCATGCTGGCACGGACGGCCACGGCACGTCCGTTCGCATCGAGCAAAGGGTCCAACGCGATCACGCGGGCGGTGAAGTTTTGACCTGGCAAAGCATCGAGTTGAACTTGCACCATCTGTCCAACCGCCACACGGGTCTGGTAGCGCTCGGACAAGCGGAAATCGACCATCAGGGCCGAGGTATCTTCCAAGTTCACCACCGCCGTGCCGTCCTTGATGTATTCACCGAGGTTCACATTGGCGATGCCCACCGTTCCTGAAAAAGGCGCCACGATGCCCATCCGGGCCAAGCGGGCTTGCGCCAAATCCACTTGGGCTTGGGCCACTTGCAAATTGGCGCGGCTCTCGTCAAGCACCCGCTGAGAGACGAAGTTTTGAGCCACCAGCTCTTCGTTGCGCTTGGTGTTGACTTGGGCAATGGAGAGTTGGGCTCGGGCTTGGCTCAGCTCGGCGCGTTGCAAAGCGTCGTCGAGTTGCACCAACAACTGACCTTGTCGTACCGCGCTGCCGTCTTTGAAGGCGATGCGCAAGACACGACCGCTGACTTCCGGGCGCAGGGTCACGCTTTGGCGCGCCACCAAGGTGCCCACGGCTTGGGTGTCTTCTTGTAAACGAACCACCTTCACGGTGGTGACCTCCACCGCTGGTGGACCGCCGCGGGCGGCTGAGCCAGGAGCCCCGCCCGATGCAAGACCGCCCGTTTTCGGTGTCGATTCCGCTGGCTGTTGCATCCACCAAGCCACGCCAGCAGCCAGCGCCAAGGCCAGCACACCCCACAACCACTGTTTTGTTTTCATCGTTAATTGTCGCTGGTTAAGTCAGAGAAGAAACCCCACGGTTGGCCAAAGCATCTGCGCGTTCGTTGCCGGGGTCACCGGCATGCCCTTTGACCCAGCGCCAGTCGATGTCATGACCGCCGACGCTGACCAAGTCGTCCAGAGCTTGCCACAGATCCACATTTTTCACCGGCTGCTTGGCCGCAGTTTTCCAACCTCGGGCTTTCCAACCCGGCAACCACTCGGTGATGCCTTTGCGCACGTACTCACTGTCCATGTACATGAGCACATGACAAGGGCGTTTGAGCGCACGCAAGGCCTCGATGACCGCTGTGAGCTCCATGCGGTTGTTGGTTGTCTGTGCTTCGCCACCGAAGAGGTCTTTTTCGACCGAGCCGCTTCTCAAGTACACGCCCCAACCGCCTGGACCTGGGTTGCCTTTGCAGGCCCCGTCCGTGTAAATCACCACTTGGTTCACAAGCCCACTCCTGAAAAAATCACCGCGATCAAGGGATTCAACGCCGCTGTGCTACTGACGCAGGCACTCCCGCCGTCGATTGTCGAGGTTTCCATGCCGGGCCCAACAAACGCATACCACGTACCCGCTTGACGGCAACGATCATGTGCACAGCCCCAAAAAACGGCCACCAACGGGGGCCGATACGATCCATCCACGCGTGACGCCGAAGCCACCGTTCGCTGTTGACGGCCGGTACATAACAACCTCGACGCTCGTGCTCGATCTCCAAGCCCATCAATCGCAGCCAGTCGCGCAAGCGCCAAGCGCCAATGAAGTCTCCGGTTTCAGGTACATGGGCTTGATCCGCACCCCAGGCACGCAAACCCAGTCGGTCGCACCAGCGGGCTCGGCTGTGTTGGAGCCCCCACCAACTGTTGGGGTTGAAGGCAGAGAGGATCAAGCGCCCGTCGGGCACCAGTACCCGTTCAGCCTCCCGCAAGACTTGGTGAGGGTCTGCGCTGCCCTCCAGCGCATGGGGCAAAACCAGCAGATCCAAGCTCGACGAAGCCAAGGGCAAAGCCGCCGGGTCACACACCAACGAGCCCCCTGGCGTTGACACACGCTCGGATGTGGGCAGCGCCAACCATCGGTGCGGCATGCGATTGGCCCGGAGCGCATCCAATGCGGGCCAACCCAATTGCACCGCGTTGTAGCCAAAAAGATCGGCCACCCACGCATCGAGTTGGGCTTGCTCCCAGGCCAGCAGGTACTGGCCTGCGGGTGTGTTCCACCAATCGCTCAACCTTATAATTTGTTCGCGCATCTCTTGACTTTACACCCCCTGTCTGGCCCCTCTGAGACACGATGGAATTAACCCCGCTGCCCGCTTTCAACGACAACTACATCTGGATGATGCGGGTAGATCACCGGGCGTGGGTGGTGGACCCCGGCGAAGCCGACCCCGTCTTGCAAGCTTTACATCGCCATGGACTTTCACTGGAAGGCATTCTGATCACTCACCACCACAGTGATCACACTGGGGGCATCCGTGGTTTGCGAGCCGCCACGGGCGCCGAGGTGCATGGGCCTGCCAAAGAGGCCATCCCGCATCCTTATCACCCACACCCAGACGGCGACTCGATCGAAGTCATGGGCACCACCTTCACGGTGATGGAGGTTCCAGGTCACACAGCAGGCCACATCGCATGGGTGGGGCAACCCGCTCAACAGGCCCCCTTGCTGTTTTGTGGTGACACGCTGTTCAGCGCAGGCTGTGGGCGTTTGTTTGAGGGTACGGCCGAACAAATGCACCAATCGCTGCAGACCTTGGCCAATCTACCCGACAACACGCGGGTCTGTTGCGCTCACGAATACACCTTATCGAACCTGCGCTTTGCCGCGGTCATCGAACCCGACAACCTGGAAATCGCATCGCACACTGCCTTGTGCCGCCAATGGCGCGAACAGGGAAAGCCCACCCTGCCCAGCACGATTGGCCTAGAAAAACGCATCAACCCCTTCTTGCGGGCTCAAGAGCCAGCGGTCTGGGCAGCCGTCATGGGCTACGATCCACACATCACCAATCATCCCGTGAGCGTGTTTGGCACCTTGCGGCAATGGAAAAACGCATTTTGATGAACCACCACCCCTGCACCAGTCTTCTTTACCGTGGCCTGGCCACACTGACCTTGGCGTTGGTGTTGTCGGCTTGCGCGACCCAAACCCATGTCAGCGGTGCACCTCCGTCCATCGGCCAAGCACCGGCACCCGTCGTTGACCGGGCACAAACCAACACACCCAGCACACAAGCAAAGCCTGCTGCTGTTGCCAAAGCGGCGCCCAAAGCAGCCGCTGCACCCACCTCTGCAACGGCGCCCATGGCTCAACGCACCCAAGAGGTCGCGCCGGCCTTGCCTGAAGTGACTCCAACGGGTGATTTGTGGGCACGCATCCGTCGCGGCATGGGCATGGCCGACTTGACTGGCCCCTTGGTCACGAAACGTGAAAATTGGTATGCATCGCGCCCCGACTACATCCAGCGCATGACCGAACGCTCGGGCCGTTATTTGTTCCACATCGTCGAAGAGATTGAGCGACGCAACATGCCCATGGAGCTGGCATTGCTGCCCTTCATCGAGAGCGCTTTTAACCCTGAGGCGGTCTCCAGCGCCCGTGCCGCCGGCATGTGGCAATTCATGCCAGCCACAGGCAAGTCGTTCGATCTGAAGCAAAACGCGTTTCGCGATGAGCGTCGAGACGTCTTGGCTTCGACCGAAGCAGCACTGGACTACTTGCAACAACTCCACGATCGTTTTGGGGACTGGCACTTGGCCTTGGCTGCCTACAACTGGGGTCAAGGCAATGTGAATCGGGCCATCACCCGCAACATCCGCGCTGGTCGCCCAGCAGGCTACACCGACCTGACCATGCCTTGGGAAACACAAGACTACGTGCCCAAGCTGCAAGCCGTGAAAAACATCGTCATGCGCCCAGAAGCGTTCGGTGTGACCCTGCCCGAAATCGACAACAACCCGTTTTTCAACACGGTCACGATTGAACGCGACATGGATGTGAGTGTCATCGCTCTGTTGGCCGATGTCGAAGAATCCGAGTTTCGCGCCTTGAACCCTGCGCACAACCGTCCCGTGGTCTTGGCTGCGGCCACACCACAAATCTTGCTACCTTGGGACAACGCGGCAATTTTCCAAACCAACTTGGCCACGTACGACGGCCCGTTGGCATCTTGGACCACATGGACCGTACCCAGCACGATGACCGTGACACAAGCCGCAGCCCAACTCAAGCTGAGCGAGAGCACCTTGCGCTCCGTGAACCAGATCCCACCTCGTATGCGGATCGTGGCTGGGTCGAGTTTGTTGGTACCTCGCAGCGAACGCCACACCAAAGACGTACCTGAGCACGTGGCCACGCAGGGTCGCCTGGATCTACAAGCCGAGATCCAGATGCGCCGCATCACCGTCTTGGCCCGAGCAGGTGAAACGCTGGAGCGTTTGGCCAAAAGGCACCGTGCCGATCCCAAAGTCGCCGCCTTGATGAACAAGCTCCCGGCCAACGCCAAGCTCAAGAAAAAACAACGCGTGACTTTGTTGGTGCCCGTTAAAACCAGCACGGCCAAAGCCACCAAGCCCAAGACCCAGAAAAAGAAGGTTCAAACGACCCGCAAGAAGACCAAACAGACAGTGGCCAGCAGCAAAAACCGCTGAGTTGGGCTTTCAGCGGCGATCCACCAAGGCGTGGGCGATCGTGCCCAAGTCGACGTATTCCAACTCACTGCCGACCGGTACCCCTCTGGCCAAGCGCGTGACGGCGATACCCCGCTGTTTTAGGCCTTGGGTTATGACATGGGCGGTGGTCTCGCCTTCGGCAGTGAAGTTGGTGGCCAAAATCACTTCACGTACCTCGGCTTGCCCCCCCGCATCCAAGCGGTCAACCCGATCGAACAAGGCTTTCATGCCGATGTCTTTGGGGCCCACACCATCCAGCGGGCTGAGTTTGCCCATCAAGACAAAAAACAAACCCTTGTAAGCGCCGGTGCGCTCCAACGCATCTTGGTCGGCCGGTGTTTCCACCACACACAGCAGGCTGCGGTCGCGCTCTGCATTGAGACAGGTCGGGCAGACCGAGTCCTCGGTGAAAGTGTGGCATTGCTCGCAATGCCCCACCCGATCGACTGCGAGTTTGAGGGCCAAGGACAAGCGTTGCGCCGCAGCACGGTCGTGCTGCAGCAGATGAAAGGCCATGCGCTGAGCAGATTTGACCCCTACGCCAGGCAGACCTTTTAAGGCATCGACCAGCGACGCCAAGGCGTGCGTTTGGGCCATCAGAAGGGCAGCTTCATGCCACCGGGCAAACCGGGCATGCCCGCCGTGACCTTGCCCAATCGGGCTTGCGAGGTTTCTTCCACTTTGCGCACCGCGTCGTTGATGGCCGCAGCCACCAAGTCTTCCACCATCTCTTTGTCGTCGCTCATGAGCGAGGGGTCGAGGGTGATGCGACGCACTTGGTGCTTGCAGGTCATCAAGACCTTGACCATACCCGAGCCCGATTCGCCGGTGACCTCAACGTTGGCGAGCTCGTCCTGGGCTTTTTTCAGGTTGTCTTGCATGGCTTGGGCTTGCTTCATCAGGCCCGCGAGTTGTCCCTTGTTGAACATGGTTTTCCTTCAAATAAAGAATCAAACATCCATGGGCTGCAATGAGCCCGGTACGATTTTGCCGCCGTAGTCGCGCATCAATGTCTGCACGAACGGGTCGGCCATGATGGTGTCCTCCGCTTGGCGTTGGCGCTCGGCCTGGGCCGCCAACAAACGCCGCGCGGGTGTATCTACCACGGGCCCAACTTCCACCAACAAATTCACGGCGTGCCCTGCGTTGTTCAGGGCCACCGTCAAACGATCGCGGTTGTTCGGCTGGTTGAGCGATTCGCGCTCCAAACGCAAGACCCACTGGACCCCGTCTTTGGCCACCAATTGGGAGTGCAAGGCCAACTCGCGCGTCATGGCACTGATGGCTTCGGCGGTCAGCAAGGCCGAGACGGTGTCAAACCAAAAATCCCCTTCGGGGGTATGGACACTTCGAACCGGAGCACTGAGCGCAGGGCTCGCCTCAGGCACATAGGGCTGAGGCCGGTCTCGCTCGCTGGGCTCGCCTTGCTCGCGCACCGCAATGGCCACCACCGCGGGTGCTTGGGGGATGGCAGTCGCTGCGGCTGGTTTGAACTGCGGCAGCGGTTCGGCTTGGGGTGCTTGTGCTGGCGTCGATATTGGGTTGGCCCGTTGAGCGGCGACCACGGGAGCACCGGCTACTGGCGAAGATGCAGGCGCTTCATTCGACGTGGACGCGGTTTTCAGGCTTTTTTTTTCCGTCGGCTTGAAGGCCAGCAAACGCAAGAGCACCATGGTGAGTGCGGCGTATTCGTCTGGCGCCAAACCCAACTCGGCTCGGCCGTGCAAACACAGGCTGTAGAGCAATTGGGTTTCATCGGCCGGCATGGCTTGGGCCAAGGCGGCCACTTGTGGGGCGTCGGGGTCGGTTGGATCGGCCTCATGAACGCGTTCGGGCACCGCTTGGACCACGGCCATGCGTTGCAAGACCGTGCCCATGTCTTCCAAGGTGGACGCGGCACTCAGGCCATTCAATCGCAGGGTGTCAATGGTGTTGAGGACCGAGGCTCCATCGGCATGCGCCAAAGCTTCGATCAAACGGAACACATGGCTGCGATCGACCGCACCGAGCATGTGGCGAACGGTCTCTTCTTGCAGCTGACCACCACCAAAGGCAATGGCCTGATCGGTGAGCGACAAGGCGTCGCGCATGGAGCCACGAGCCCCTCGGGCGATCAAGCGCAAAGCCGCCACTTCGGCAGGCACGCCCTCGGTTTGCAAGACCTGTTGCAGGTGCTGCAAGACCGTGTCGGGCGGCATGGGCCGCAGGTTGAATTGCAAACAACGCGAGAGCACGGTGACCGGCACCTTTTGAGGGTCGGTGGTGGCCAAGACGAATTTCAGGTATTCGGGTGGCTCTTCCAAGGTTTTGAGCATGGCGTTGAAGGCATGCCCAGTGAGCATGTGCACCTCGTCGATCATGAAGACCTTGAAACGCCCCTGGACCGGTTTGTAGACGGCCTGTTCGAGCAGCGACTGCACCTCGTCCACGCCCCGGTTAGAAGCTGCGTCGAGCTCGGTGTAATCCACGAAGCGGCCGGCGTCGATGTCGGTGCAGGCTTGGCAGACGCCACAGGGCTCTGCCGTGATGTCACCGTGACCGTCAATGCCCAAACAGTTGAGCGACTTGGCCAAGATGCGCGAGACGGTGGTCTTGCCCACACCGCGTGTGCCGGTGAACAAATAGGCGTGGTGCAGGCGCTGAGAGGTCAGTGCGTTGGTCAAGGCTTGGACCACGTGGCCCTGCCCCACCATTTCGGTGAAGTTGCGCGGGCGGTATTTGCGGGCCAGGACGACGTAAGACATGGGTGTTGATTCTAGCCTTCGCCTACAATGGACACCGACGAGCCTTCCCGCATGGTCAAGCGGCCAACCGGGTCAGGTGGGGAACCAAGCAGCCCTAACCGTGGAGCCAGTGCCGGGGTCAAGGCTCGTCACCTTTTTTCGCTGAGCCATCGCCGAGCGCCATGGCCTGCCACCACCCCACTGGCCCAAGCCGCGGTCAGCAAATAACCCCCGGTGGGCGCCTCCCAATCCAGCATCTCCCCCGCCCAAAACACCCCCGGGCGTTGGCGCGACATCAAGTCGGGCGTGAGCGAGTCCAGACGCACGCCCCCGGCGGTGCTGATGGCCTCGTCGATCGGTCGAGGTCGCAGCAAACGCAAGGGCAAGCGTTTGATTGCGTGCGCCAACCGCTGCGGGTCTTGGCGCTCATCGGCGCTCAGGCATTCGTTGAGCAAGGCCACTTTAAGACCATCGAGCCGCAAGCGGCTCCTCAAATGGCTGGACAGGCTGCGCGAGCCGCGCGGGTGAGAAACCTGTGCCAACACGTCCTCGGCATCCCAATCGGGCAACAAGTCCAGGTGCACTGTGAGCTCACCGCGGTGCAAAGCCTCGCGAACGCCAGCGCCCAGGGCGTAGACCAAGCTGCCTTCGATGCCGTGCTCGGTGACCACCATCTCACCGCGCCGATGGACCACCGCACCGCTCAGGTCCGGCGCATGCAAAGCCACGGTTTTGAGCGGCTGACCCGCGAAACGCTCGACCAGCCAAGGGCTCCAGCCCGCGGCGGCGTGGGCGGGCGTGCCCGCCACTTCAAAACCCACATTGGCGGGCTGCAGCGGCGCCACGGCCACTCCGAGCTCGCCCGCCCATCGCACCCAAGTACCGTCCGAACCCAATCGAGACCAGCTTGCCCCACCCAAAGCCAGCACGGTGGCGCGGGCGCGAACCCGCACCTCACCATCGCCGTGCTCAAACGCCCAGTGACCCTCATCACCCTCACCCCGCCAACCGACGCAGCGGTGGCGCATGTGGAATTGCACCGGCGCACCGCCCTCAGCGGGGTGACGCAAACGCTGTAACCACGCGCGCAACAAGGGCGCGGCCTTCATGTCGGTGGGAAAGACGCGGTGGGAGCTGCCCACAAAGGTCTTGATGCCCAAACCGTGCGCCCACGTCCGCACGGCATCAGGGCCCCACACGTTTAACCAAGCCCCCACCTCAGCCGACTGCGGGCCGAAGCGGTCGATGAACGCGTCCAGCGCTTCGGCGTGGGTCATGTTCAAACCGCCCTTGCCCGCCAGCAAGAACTTGCGCCCGACCGAGGGCATGGCGTCGAACACGTGCACCGACACCCCCGCGGCCGACAAGACCTCGGCGGCCATCAAACCGGCCGGACCCGCACCGATCACGGCCACATCCAAGTTCATGTTGTTGTGATTGCTCATGGTTGTGCGTCCTGAACCGGCACTTCCAACAACGACCCTTGTGGGTTGATGAAGGCCAAACGCACCGTGCCGATGTCGGGCACGGCCCGCAAGGCCTGCGCATAGCCTTGCATCTGATCCAAGAGCGCGGTTTGGGTTTGGGGCGAGTGGGCGCTTTTGTAATCCAAGACCCACCACTGGCCGCTGTCGCGCTCGCGCACCAAGCGGTCGATGCGCAGCAACTGCCCGTCGTGGTTCACCGGCACCTCATTGAACCACTGGCTCACGCGCTGGGGATCCCAGACCCAAGCGGCCTCGCCTTGACACACACCGCGCGCCATGCGCAAAGCCTCTTCGGCCTGCGCCGCGTCCAATTCAAATTCGCGCGCCACGGCCTGAACTTGGGCCTGCGACCAATCGAAACCCGAATCGGGCGTGGGCCGCCATTCGAGCAATCGGTGCATGGCAGAGCCCAATCGGGCGCGCAAGTCGTCGCTGACCGGTTCGCCGTGCCGGGCCTGGCGGGCCAGGGCCCGATCGGCCCAAGCCGACAACACCGAGGCATCCACGGGGGGGACGGCCAAGCCCTGCACGGTCGTGGACAAAGCGGCCACCGGGGTGTGCGCGTCCACGACCTCGATGGGCGTGGCACCCTCGCTCAGGCGGTGCCACCAACTGGTGTGGCTTTGGGTTTGGTGCGGCTGCACACACGACAAAACCAAACGGGTTTCGGCACGCGTGACCGCCACATACAAAGCGTTGAGTTCTTCAACGGCGCGCGCAGCCTGCTCTTGGTCCATCAGCGTTTGGGCGCATTCGGGCGGCGCCTGTTCGCGCGCCAAAAACACGAAGCGCGAGGGCGCGGGGTTTTCGCCGGGCCAGTCCACCAAGACCGCCATGGTGGCAGGCTTGCTGGGCAAGGCATCGGTGTCGAGCAAGAGCACGGTGTCGGCCTCCAAGCCCTTGGCACCGTGGATGGTCAACAAACGAATCGCACCCGGCGTATGGCTCGGCGTGGCCTTGTTGCCTTCGGCCTTGAGCGCGCGAACCAATCGGTACATGCTCAAAAAGCGCCCCCGGTCTTGGGCCAAGGACTGCGCCAAAACATCGCGCAAGCTGCTGTCGGTGGCGGCGCGCAAACGCGGCGCCACCGCTTGGGCGTATCGCTTGAAAACGTCCAAGTCTTCAAAGATTGCCGAGAGTGCATCGTGTGGTGGCCACTTTGAAACCCAGTCTTGGTATTGGCGCAAACGCTCGGCGACATCCGCACAAGCCCAAGAGGCCGCATGGGTTTGCAAGAGTTCCCACCACGTGCTGTCGGGCGCTTGCCGCTGCTGCTCGGCCAAACGCGCCAACTCAGCATCGCTCCAAGCGAACAGGGGCGACTTCAAAGCCTGGGCCAAGCTGGCATCGTGGTGTGGCGAGACCAGCACATCGAGCAAAGCCACCACGTCTTGCACCGCAGGGGCTTCGTTCAATTCGCGTTGCTCGGGTTGTTCACTGGCCAAGCCCACATCACGCAAAGCCTCGTGCATCAGCCGCAGGCCTTCGCGCTTGCGCGACAAGACCATCACACCGTCAGCGCTCAACTCACCAGCATGGATGCGCTGGCGCAACCAACGTGCGGCTTGACGCGCCTCTTGGGCTTTGATGGTGTCTTCCAACTCGCGCAGCGGGGTGCTCAGGCTGTCGCGCCACGCCTGCGGGTTATCGCTGGCCGCGGCCTTGGGACCGCGCTCGACCACTGGCAAACGCAGCACCTCACCAACAGCCTTGCTTTCGGTGGTGTGCGCTCGAAAATGCGCCCCATACTCACCCGCTTGCACGGCTTGCGACATGGCGCTGTTGAGCAAGGACACCACGGCCGGGGCGCAGCGGCGGGTGTGGTCGCAGCTCAGCACATCCCCGCCCAAGCCCTTCACGACAAAGTCTTGGGCCGCCAAGAACACCTGGGGCTCGGCACGGCGGAAGCGATAAATCGACTGCTTGGGGTCGCCCACCAAAAACACGCTCGGCGCGTCCCCAGAGCCCGCGCCCACATAGGCCGATAGCCAGCCGTACAAAGCCTGCCACTGCAAGGGGTTGGTGTCTTGGAATTCATCGATCAGCAAATGGCGCACCCGAGCATCCAAGCGCTGTTGCAACCATCCCGAGAGTTCGGCATCGGACAACAGCCGCTGGGCCGCGCCTTCGATGTCGTTCATGTCCACCCACGCCCGTTCGTGTTTGAGCCGGCGGTAGGTCTGGAGCAAGACCCGCGTCAAGCGGGCCATGCGCTGGTGGTGCGACCACGCTTGGTGCTGCAGGTGCGCACGCCAACACTCGGCCAACTCGGGCTCGGCGGCTTTGGCCGCGTCGAACTTTTCAAGGTTTTTGCTCAGCCGGTCTTCTTTTTGAACGAACAGGGCTTTGCGCAGCTGAACCAGGCGTTGGGCCTGCTCATCGGGGCTGTCGCCCCACCCAAAGGCTTGGACGATGGCCTCGGCGGCTTTACGGGGGGTGACGTTGCTCTCAGCACCCAATTCTTTGGCCCACGCCAGCCAACGCGCACGAGCCGCAGGCGTGCTGAGCGCAGCCTCGGGAGTGGGCCATGCAGCCAAGTGGGGGTAGCGCTGGGCAAAGGTCTGGACCGACGAGTCCACCCGCCCTTTTGCATCGGCCAGGGTGAATTCCACGCGCTTGCGCAGCGCCTCGATCAGCGCCTTTTCGGTGCTGCTGCGGCCAAACAAAGCCACGGTCTGCACGAAGTCTTGGTGGATCTGCGGGTCTTTGTTCAGCTCAGCATAGAAAAGCGGCAGCAACAGAGGAATGGCCTTGCCATCGTCTTCCAGCAGTTCGTACTGCAGCGGCAACTCGAGCGCTTGCACCACCGAAACAGGGGCGTTGCGCAACAGTGCGCCGAACCAGCTGTGGAAGGTGCGCACCTGAACCGGGCGACCACTGGCCAAGACCCGGGCAGCCAGTTCGCGCACCGGCTGCGCCCAAGCGCTGGCTTGGGGTTCGGGTACACCGCGGTCTTTCAGGGCCTGCAGGGCTTGAGCCTCGTCCATGTCTTCGAACTCGACCAAGGCTTCACCCAAACGCTTGCGCATGTCGGCGGCGGCTTTTTTGGTGAAGGTGATCGCCAAGATGTCCTGCGGCTCACAGCCTTCGAGCAAAGCGCGCACGATGCGCGCAATCAACATCCAGGTCTTGCCCGCACCCGCACACGCTTGCACGGCCACGGATCGTCGAGGATCACAGGCTCGAGCATAAAAATCGGCCACCGGCACGGCGTGGCCATTGATCTGAAAGGCGGCGCTCATGCCGGTGTCTCCCAAAAATCTTTGCGACACAGGCCACGCGCGCGGCAGTACTCACACGCCGCCCCTTCACCCAACGCCGGCAAGGGGTGGCCTTGTTCGATGCGATCCAAATCGGCTTGCACGCCGGCGAGCAGCGCGTCTCGGGCCGCTTCGATGTCCTCTTGTTCGAACATGGCGGTGGCCTTCTCGACCCCGTTTGTGCGCCCATCCCTCAAACTGAGGTAGCCTGCGCGCAAAGGCCCGGCGGGCAGCAGCGCGGCGTAAAACGCCAGCTGCGTGTCTTCGAACGGGTTTTTGACGCGCTGACGGGTTTTATCGGGGCTCTCCGACTTGTAGTCCATGACCCAATCGACCATCACCCCGTCACTCAGGGCCCGGTCGATGCGATCGATTTCGCCCACGAGTGTGTAAGGGCCGACGGAGGCGGTCAGGCGCGTCTCGGCGCGGTCAAATGTGGCCTGAAGCTCGTGACCCGGCAACCAAGCCAGATAGCCTTCGCGCACCGCTGGCCAACCGGCCAAATACGGCACGAAGGCTGGGGATTGGGCCAAGCCCATCTCGACCAAGGTGGCTTGTGCGCAGCGCTCCAGCTCAATGCGGTCGGCTTCTTTGCCCGGGCGTGCATCGCCCCGGGACTCGTGGAAGGCCTTGAGCGTGCGGTGCAAAAAATTGCCCCAGTCGCGCGCATCGGCCGGGGCCTCAAGCTCGTCGGGCACACTCAAACGCAGCGCTCGCAAAGCAAAAAAACGGTAGGGACAATCGCGCAAGTCTTGGTAGGCGCTGGCCGATAGGGCCTCGGGCAGCAAAGCTTGCGCGGTCGGCTTGGGCGGCGGTGCCACGCACAGGTCTGCCACCCACGTTACGCGTGGGTCCACACCGTCCACCCAGCGATATTGGCGCTGCGCGGCCAAAACCCACGGACTGGGCAAACGCACATCGCCCCCGTCTTGGGTGCGCCACAACACATCCACATGCGCTTGCGTGAGCACCACCCGCCACGCGGCCGAAGCCGTTTGAGCCAAGTCGGCCCGTGAAGGCAAACCCAAGGCCTCGCGCTGCGCCAAGGTCCACTGACCGGGCAACTCTGGGCTGGGGTTGAGGTTGATCTCGTCACAGCCGGGGACCACCACGGCGGCGAAGGTTCGCCCGAGCAACTGGGCCATGGGCAACACCACCACCGAGGCGTCGGCTTGGCGCGGCGGCGCGAACCGGGTGGACTCCAAAACGTCGCGCACCCATGCGGTGAAGGCAGCCAAGGACAGTGCTCGGTGGCTGCGCTTGGCCCCCACGATGGCCGCGGCGGCCTCGGCGAGCTCCACCAGTTCTTGGCCCGTTCCCGGTGCCAAACGCAAACTGCGCAACAGCGATTGGCCCGCGCTGTCGTGGGAAAACACCGACCACAAGCCGCAAGCTGCCAAAGCGCTGGCCAAGTCTGTGATCCATTGATCCAAGGCACGCGGTGCTTGCAAGCTTTGCAACAAAGCCATGGCCCCTTCGGGCCAGATCTCAGGCGCACCCTGCATGGCTGCCCCCACCGAACCCCAACGTTGGCGGCGGGCCCGTTGCTCCAAGGCCATGGCCTGTTCAGGCGCGTAAGCCGGCGCGCTTTTCAACCAATCCAAGGCTTCGTCCATGCGGGCCAGCGGCGCAGCGGCCCGCAACAGCCCCAAGAGTGCCGCGGCCGACCGTGTGGTCGACAACATCCACCCAGTTTCATCGCGCAACACCACCGAGCGAGCTTGTAGCAAGGCACTGACGCGGCGCGTGAGCAAGCGGTCGTTGGCCACCAAGGCCACCGGCAATCGTCCCGCGTTCAGGTGTTGCACCACACAGGCTGCGGCTCGCTGGGCCTCGTCTTCGGTGTCTTCACAAGCATGACCTTGGACTGTGGTTGTGGGTGGGGTTTCTTCCCACAACGACCATCGCATGGCGCGTTCGCCCCAACGCGTGGCCAAGGCCTCCACCAAAGGGTCGTTTTGCAAGCCAGTGAACACCACCAAGACATCGGCGCACACGCCAGGAGCCATGCGCTCAGACCACAACACGTCGGTGGCGTATGCCGAACTGCTCGCCCAAACAACCGACAATTGGGCCAGCCAGGCTTCCCATTGCAAAGAGGATGGCATGGATGGCCACTTGGCTTGAACGTCTTGCGCCCAAGCGGCACGGGCTTCTGGCGTCACTGCTGCAGCCAGGGGCGCGATCTGCTGGGTCGACTCGATCAATCGACTGGCCATGAGCGAGACCATGCCTGCGGGGCCTGCGTGGCGTTGCACCCAGGCTTGGGCCACCCAAGCGTCACGGGCCCAATCACCACTGAAATCCATGCTGCCAGGCTCAAAAGCTTGGGTGCTGGTGGCCCATTGGCGTGTGGTGAGAAACTGGGGCACAAAGCCCGCGGGTTGCACTTGGGCCCAAGCGGCACGGGCCTCGGTCATGAGTTGGGCATAAGGCACCAGCACCACGGCACGCGCGGGGTTGATCGATCGGGTCTGCCAGTCGTCTGCGAGCGCCTGCAAGCAGCGCTGCCAGTGTCGCGAAGTCGGGTGATCCGGCCCTAAGGCAAATGGATCGGGGGCTGTCGCGTCGGCGATCGTCATGGTCTGGGCGTTTCTGTCACAATGTGTCAACTGCTCTCTTGGACCTCTTGAGATCTAAGATAAACGCAAACTGTAACCTCCTTGTTCAACGTTTTTAGGATGAATCATGGCGAGTGACCTGATCAAACACGTTTCTGATGTCAGCTTCCAAGCCGATGTGCTGGAATCGAAAACACCCGTTCTGGTGGACTTCTGGGCTGAGTGGTGTGGTCCTTGCAAAATGATCGCGCCCATCTTGGACGAGGTCGCTGGTGCTTATCAAGGCAAGGTCCAAGTGGCCAAGGTCAACGTGGACGATAACCGCGATGTGCCTGCCAAGTTCGGCATCCGTGGGATTCCTACCCTGATCATGTTCAAAGATGGCCAAATCGCGGCGACCAAAGTTGGCGCCTTGACCAAGGCACAACTCACCGCTTTCATCGACCAACAACTGGCTTGAAACTCATCACGCGCGCACGGTCGGACTGTGCGCGCCCAAAGCTCGGTTTTTTCCTGTCATAATCTTTATTCGTCGGCCCTACCCCACGGCCGATCAACCCACAGCGTTTGAGCCCCACCCAGTGGCCATGAACGCACTCCCCCCCCGATTCCTGACTCAACTCCTCCCAGGAGTGATTTAAATGCACCTCAACGAACTCAAGGCACTGCACGTGTCTGAAGTCCTCAAGCAGGCCGAAGCCCTCGAAATCGAGAACACCGGCCGCATGCGCAAACAAGAATTGATGTTTGCCATCATCAAAAAGCGCGCCAAGGGCGGCGAACTCGTCAACGCCGACGGCGTGCTCGAAGTCTTGCCCGACGGTTTTGGCTTCTTGCGCAACATGGACACGAGCTTCACCGCGTCCACCGACGACATCTACATCTCGCCCAGCCAAATCCGCCGCTTTAACCTGCACACGGGCGACATGATCGAGGGCGAGGTCCGTATCCCCAAAGACGGCGAGCGTTATTTCGCCCTCAACAAACTCGACAAGATCAACGGCTTGCCCCCCGAGGACAACAAGCACAAGATCATGTTCGAGAACTTAACGCCGCTGTTTCCCAAAGAGCAGATGCGTTTGGAGCGTGATATCAAGACCGATGAAAACATCACTGGTCGCGTGATCGACATCATCGCTCCCATTGGCCGGGGCCAACGCGCCCTGGTGGTGGCCCCGCCCAAGAGCGGCAAGACGGTCATGATGCAGCACATCTGCCACGCGATCACCGCCAACCACCCTGAGGTGGAATTGATGGTGCTGCTGGTTGATGAACGCCCAGAAGAAGTGACCGAAATGCAGCGCACGGTGCGCGGCGAAGTCATTGCATCGACGTTTGATGAACCCGCCGCACGTCACGTACATGTGGCCGAGATGGTCATTGAGCGCGCCAAGCGCTTGGTTGAACTCAAAAAAGACGTGGTGATTTTGCTGGACTCCATCACCCGTCTGGCCCGCGCTTACAACAACGTTTTGCCCTCCTCGGGTAAGGTGCTGTCCGGTGGTGTGGACTCCAACGCTTTGCAGCGGCCCAAGCGCTTCTTTGGTGCAGCCCGAAAAATCGAAGAAGGCGGCTCACTCACCATCATCGCCACCGCCTTGGTCGATACCGGCAGCCGCATGGATGAGGTGATCTTTGAAGAATTCAAAGGCACCGGCAATTGCGAGATCCACTTGGACCGCCGCCTGTACGAAAAGCGCGTGTTCCCCTCGATCCAGCTCAACCGCAGCGGCACACGCCGCGAAGAGCTCTTGTTGCAGCCCGAAATTCTGCAAAAGACCCGCATCCTGCGCCAGTTCATGTACAACATGGATGAAATCGAGGCCATGGAGATGGTCTTGAAGAGCATGAAGGCCACCAAGAACAATTCCGAGTTCTTTGACATGATGCGCCGTGGCGGTTAAGCCTCGTCTTCGTCGTATAATTCAAAACTTTGCAACTTGCGACAAGTACCGTGAAACGGTTTCACGGCGGCTGTCGCACCTGACCCCAAGGAATACCGCCATGAAAGAAGGCATCCACCCTGACTACCGCGACGTTTGTTTCGTCGATCTCTCCAACGGCTTCAAATTCGTGACCCGTTCGTGCGTCAACGCCAAAGAAACCATCAAGATGGAAGACGGCCGCGAATTGCCTTTGTTCAAGTTGGACACCTCCAGCGAATCGCACCCCTTCTACACCGGCACCCAAAAGAGCGTCGACAACATGGGTGGCCGCGTCGAGCGTTTCCGCAACCGTTACGCCAAGGCCCCTGCAGCCAAGTGATCGGTGGTTCGAGCACCGCACGACGTGTGGTGCCGACGCAAAAAAAACAGCCGGTCTCCGGCTGTTTTTTTTTGTGCTGTGTTTCCTTGTTAAGCTGTGAGTCCCGTGAACGCACCTTCGCCCTCCATCGTCAGCCGATCCGCTGCCTCGCGCTTACCGCGCTGGGTGATGTGGACCTTTGTCTTGGCCTACATCCTGCCGGGGTTTTGGGGTCGTGAGCCTTGGAAAGACCATGATGCGGTGGCCTTTGGCGTCATGTACGACATGGCCATGGGTTTGACGGATTGGTGGAAGCCCACGCTTTTGGGTCTGCCTGTTGAGCACACGGGCTGGTTGCACCACTGGCTAGGCGCTGTCTTCATCGGCTTATGGCCCGAACAAGCCCTGTGGATGTCACGTTTGCCTTTCATGGGGCTGCTGCTGATCACCATGACGGCCACTTGGTGGAGCGTTTACCATTTGGCACGCCTACCTGCAGCCCAGCCGGTGAGCTTTGCGTTCGGGGGCGAGGCCGATCCTCACGACTACGCCCGCACCTTGGCAGATGCCGGCCTGTTGGCGCTCTTGGCCTGCTTGGGATTGGCGCAGCTGTCGCACGAAACCTCTGCCGATGCCGTGCGCTTGGCCATGGTTTGCGTCATGTTCATGGCGGCCAGCGCCCTGACACGGCCCACCATCACTTCCCCGATTCGCACACCGCTGTTGTGGTCCTTGGGTTTGTTGGGACTGATCCTGAGCGGTGCACCTTGGATGGCACTGGGATTGAGCATGGGCTTGCTCAGTGCCGCCGCCTGGGCCCGCCCTCAGGTGCCCCAAAGCAGCTGGGGGCCCAACACCGCAGTGAATCCCCTGCCTTGGCGGTGGACGGTGGGTGCATCGGTGTTGATTTTGTTGCTGTCCGCGTCGGCTGGCCTGTTTCGCTGGCCTGGCCTCTCGCCCCTGGAGACGGCCAACGACGTCTGGGGTTTTGGCCGCTTGCTGGTGTGGTTCAGCTGGCCAGCTTGGCCTTTGGTCTTGTGGTCCTTGTGGCGCTGGCGCCAACAATGGCTCAGCGGTCATGTGCTCCAGCCTTTGATGGTGATCGGCTTGATGGTCACGGTGGCGGCTTGGAGTCCCTACCGGGACCGCGCCTTGCTGCTGGCGTTACCGGCTTTGGCCACCTTGGCCGCCTTTGCCTTACCCACTTTGCGCCGCAGCCTATCCGCCTTGATCGATTGGTTCACCCTGCTGTTCTTCAGCGCGTGCGCGCTCATCATTTGGGTGGTCTGGGTGGCCATGCAAACGGGTGTTCCTGCCAAAACCGCACAAAACGTAGAACGCTTAGCTCCGGCGTTTGAGATTTCCTTTTCATGGCTACAACTTTTACCGGCCGTTCTGGCCACCATAGCCTGGCTGGCCGTGTTGGCTTGGCGGGTGGGTCGACACACCTCGGTGCTGTGGAAAAGCATGGTGTTACCAGCCGCTGGGGCGACCATGTCGTGGCTGCTGCTGATGAGCTTGTGGCTGCCTTTGGTGGACCACGGCCTGAGCCATGGCCCTCAATCGCGTGCGGTTTTGGCGGCCGTGAGCGAGCCTCAGCGCTGTGTCTTGGTTGATCGGCTGACACCGGCACAATTGCATGCTTTGCGGTTTCACACGCCCTTGGATCTGCAACGCTTACAAGACAAATCGGTGCCCACCGATTGCCAAACCTTGTTGGCCTCGCCCAGCGCCCACAGCACCTTGCACCAACGCATGGATTTGGCGCAGTGGACCTACACCAAAACCGTCAAACGTCTGGGTCGCACCCGAGACGACATCTTGGTTTATTCACGCAACCCCGAGTCATCGCGCTGACGCACGCGCAAAGAAGGCAAGACCAGGGAAAAGGTAGACCCCTGCCCCACCACCGATTGCACGTCAAAGCCACCCCCATGTCGCTGCACCACGTGTTTGACGATGGCCAGCCCCAAGCCCGTGCCACCCGTCTCGCGTGATCGACTGCGGTCAACGCGGTAAAAGCGCTCCGTCAGGCGCGGCAGGTGCTCAGCGGCGATGCCCGGACCACTGTCGCTGACATAAAAGGTCGCGCTGCCATCGGCATTCAAACGCCAACCAGCTTCGATGCGCCCCCCCGGTGGCGTGTAACGCACAGCGTTGCTCAGGAGGTTGGACATGGCGCTGAGCAATTCGCTTTTGGAACCCGATACTTGACCACCCTCATCGCCCACAGCCTCGATAGCGTGCACGGGCTGAGCGATGGCTTGCGACAGGCCCTTGGCCTCTTGCAAGGCGTGTCGCAGCAACTCGTGCATGTCCATCCAATCACCCGTGCCGGGGACCGGGCTCCCCTCCAATCGGGACAGGGTCAACAAATCGCTCACCAATGTTTGCATGCGCTGCGCCTGCTGACTCATGAGCCCCAAGTACCGCTGACGGTCCTTGTCCTCCAACGGGACGGTTTGCATGGTTTCAACAAAACCGCTGAGCACCGTCAGCGGCGTACGAATTTCGTGCGAAACATTGGCCACAAAATCTCGCCGCATGGCCTCAGCCAACTGCACCGCCGTCACATCGCGGGTGAGCATGAGCTTGCGTTTCTTGCCGTAGGGGTGAATCTGCACCGAAATCTGCGTCGACTGACCCGCTCGGGCGCCGGGGCCAACGATCTGCACCTCACGCTCGAAATCTTTTTGCTTCAGGTAATGGCTGAACTCGGGCTGTCGTACCAAATTACGAACGTACTGACCGACATCGCGTTGCGGATCGAAGCCCAGCTGATTGGCCGCGGTCAGGTTGGCCCATTCGATTCGACCGTGCGAATCAAGCAACACCACGCCATTGGGCGACGCTTGGATTGCAGACAGAAAGTCCTCCAAACGATCATCGCTGTTTTGTATTTTTTTCTCGAGTTTTTTGATGAGCTTGCGGTTGCGATCGACCAAGTCTGCCCAAATACCGGACAAGACGGGCGCCCGCTGAGCCTCAGCTTTGTTGAGCCAATCCAACACGCGACGGACGCGCAGACCGTCCCAAACCACCCAAACCAAAGCACCCAGCAAAGCGCCCGCAAAGGCCCATGCGGGGTTATCCAAAGCCCAACCCCAGACGCCACCCAAACTGACGAGCAGCATCAACTCCAAAGCACGTTGGGTCATTGAGCGCTGCCAGGCAAACCTTGAACGGTGAGTCGATAACCGGCACCACGGACGGTTTCCACCATGAGGGCGGCCTCGCCCAAAGCTTCTCTCAAACGCTTGATGTGCACATCCACGGTACGCTCCTCGATGTAAACGTGGTCACCCCACACTTTGTCAAGTAGCGTACCACGGGCATGCACACGTTCGGCATGGGTCATGAGGTAGTGCAAGAGCTTGAACTCTGTCGGCCCAAGCTTGCATTCTTGACCTCGAAACAACACGCGGTAGGTCGCCGCATCCAAATGCAGATCACCCATCTGGACCGACTCGCTCACCATTTGTGGCGCCCGGCGACGAAGCACCGCACGGATGCGTGCCAGCAGTTCTTGCGTGGAGAAAGGTTTGGTGATGTAGTCGTCCGCACCAGCGTCCAAGCCTTGTATTTTGTCGGCCTCATCGCTGCGCGCCGTCAACATCAAAATTGGCACCCCCTTGGTGCGCTCGTGTTGACGCCAACGACGGGCCAAAACCGCACCGCTGTCACCCGGTAGCATCCAGTCGAGCAAAATCACGTCGGGCAGCACATCATCGAGTTCGCGCTGTGCCACCGCACCGTCCGGCACCACCGTCGGCGCAAAGCCGTTGTGCCGCAGGTTAACGGCGATCAGCTCGGCAATCGCAGGTTCGTCCTCGACCACCAAGACGCGGGGAAGTTTTCTCATCGGGCCACCGACTCCACTTTATCCATGGGCGAGTGGCGCACGTCTTCACCCTTGACGATGAAAATGATTTGCTCAGCGATGTTTTTGGAATGGTCTCCCACACGCTCGATCGACTTGGCCAAGAACAAGAGGTCCAAGCTCGGCGAAATCGTGCGAGCGTCTTCCATCATGTAAGTGATGAGCTTGCGCAAAAAGCCGTTGTACTCCGTGTCTACTTCGTTGTCTTGCTTGATGATGGCCACTGCCATCTGCGTGTCCAGTCGAGCAAACGCGTCCAAAGTTTTGCGCAGCATCATGGTCGTGAGATCCGCAGCCATGCGAAGCTCCGATGTGGGCAAATTGCGAGGCGTCCCGTTTTGCAAAATCGATTTGACCATGCGGGCCATGCGAGCAACCTCATCCCCCGCACGCTCCAAGTTTTGTGTGGTGCGGGAAATGGCCATCAAAAAGCGCAGATCGCGTGCCGTGGGTTGACGACGGCCGATGGTGGAGATGATCTCTTGGTCGATCAAGAGCTCCATCTCGTTGATGCGACGCTCGTTTTCAATGACACGCTCGGCGGTCTCTAGGTTCATGTGCACCAATGCGTGCACAGCTTGGTTGAGCTGAGATTCAACCAACCCTCCCATTTCCAAGACATGGGTGGAGATTGAGTTGAGCTCGGCGTCGAACTGGCTGGAGATGTGTTTATCGGACATGGTGGTCTCCTGAAAGGCTGGGGATCAGCCGAAACGGCCGGTGATGTAGTCTTCGGTTTCGGTTTTGGTGGGCTTGAAGAAAATCTGCTCGGTCGAACCAAATTCCACCAATTCACCCAAGTACATGTAAGCGGTGAAATCGCTGCAACGCGCCGCTTGCTGCATGTTATGCGTCACGATGGCGATGGTGTAGTCCTGCTTCAATTCGTGCACCAACTCTTCCACTTTGCCTGTGGAAATCGGATCGAGGGCAGAAGTGGGTTCATCGAGCAACAACACAGAGGGCTTGACGGCCACGCTGCGTGCAATGCACAGGCGCTGCTGCTGACCACCTGAGAGCGACAAACCACTTTGGTTGAGCTTGTCTTTGACTTCTTTCCACAAAGCCGCTTTGGTCAGCGCCCACTCCACGCGATCGTCCATCTCGTCCCGGCTGAGGTTTTCGTACAGACGCACACCAAAAGCGATGTTGTCGTAAATGGACATCGGGAACGGCGTGGGTTTTTGAAACACCATGCCGATGCGTGCACGCAGCAGGTTCAAATCTTGTTTTTTCTCGAGGATGTTCTGGCCGTAAAACAAGATCTCCCCCTCGGCACGCTGTCCTGGGTAGAGGCTGTACATGCGGTTGAGGGTGCGCAGCAGGGTGGACTTACCACAACCCGATGGGCCGATGAAGGCGGTGACTTTTCGCTCTGCAATGTTCAGATTCACATCCTTCAAACCTTGGAACTTGCCATAGAAGAAGTTCAGGTTGCGCACTTCCAGTGCAGGAGTCAGGGTGGTATGGGTGTCGGTCATGGTGAATTCCTTTGAATTGGGCCTCAAACCGCGGTTTTGCTGCGGAAGAAGACACGGGCCAAGATGTTGAGCAACAACACCGCTAGGGTGATGAGCAATGCACCACCCCAAGCCAACTGGATCCAGTTGTCGTAAGGGCTCATGGCGAATTGGAAAATCACCACCGGCAAATTCGCCATCGGTGCCTCCATGTTGGTGCTGTAAAACTGGTTGTTCAGAGCGGTGAACAAGAGTGGTGCCGTCTCTCCGCTGATGCGGGCCACAGCCAGCAACAGGCCGGTGATCACACCGCTCTTGGCTGCGCGAAGGGTCACCATCGTGGACACCTTCCAACGAGGGGCACCCAAAGCAAACGCCGCCTCGCGCAAGGTCCCGGGCACCAAACGCAGCATGTTTTCGGTGGTTCGCATGACCACGGGAATCGCGATCAGTGACAAGGCCAAGCTGCCAGCGTAGCCCGAGAAGTTACCCACCGTGGCCACCGCGATCGCGTACACGAACAGGCCCAAGACGATGGAGGGCGCGGACAACATGATATCGGTCACGAAACGGGTGAACTCGGCGGTTTTGCTGGTGTCTCCGTACTCGGTCAAATACACACCCGCCAAAATACCGATGGGGGTGGAGACCACCACGGCCAAACCGACGATCATCAAACTGCCCACAATGGCGTTGCGCAGACCACCGCCCTCTGATCCAGGTGCGGGGGTGTCTTGGGTAAACAAGCTGACATCCAAAGCAGCAAAGCCATTGGAAAACAACACAAACAAAATCCACAACAAAGCACTCAAGCCAATGGCCATGGCCGTCATGGACAGGGTCAGCCCCACCACATTGGTGATGCGGCGACGTCGGTAAAGGGGAGATGTGTTCATGTTCATCGGTTACCTTTGGCTTTTTCGGTGCGAATGATCAACCATTTGGCCATGGCCAGCACCACGAACGTGATGCAAAACAGCAAGAAACCCAAGGCAAACAGGGTGTTGAAGTGCAAGTGCTCTGCTTCGCCGAATTCGTTGGCCAGCACCGAAGCGATCGATGTGCCGGGCGAAAATAACGACGTGGGCATGCGGTTGGCGTTACCAATCACAAAGGTCACGGCCATGGTCTCGCCAAGCGCTCGCCCCAGGCCCAGCATCACACCGCCGATCACACCGGTTTGGGTGTAGGGCAAAACGATCTTGCGCACCACTTCCCATGTGGTGCAACCCAAGCCATAAGCGGATTCGCGCAGGATGGGCGGGGTGATTTCAAACACATCGCGCATCACCGCCGCCACAAAAGGCAAGACCATGAAGGCCAAGATGATACCTGCGGCCATGATGCCCAATCCGTTGGTGGCGCCGCCAAACAACCAGCCCACCAGGGGCATACCGCCCAACACCGTTTGCAATGGCACCTGCAAGTAATCGGCGTACACGGGGGCAAACACAAACAAACCGAACATACCGTAAATGATGGAGGGCACCGCGGCCAGCAACTCCACAGCGGTACCCAACGGTCGGCGCAACCAAACCGGACAGGTTTCGGTCAAAAACACCGCGATGCCAAAGGCCAGAGGCACCGCCAAAATCATGGCGATACCAGCGCTCAAAACGGTGCCGACGATGGCAATCGCAGCACCAAATTCTTCGTTGATGATGTCCCACTCGACGTACCACAGGAAGTGAACGCCGAACTTGGCAAACGTCGGCCAAGCGTTGATGAACAAAGAGACGATGATGCCCACCAAGGCAATCAAGACCAGCAGAGAAAAAGACTGCGTCAGGCGGTGGAACACAGCGTCTTGTAGGCGCTGACGTTTGGCCACAGCCACCATGCTGGGGCTGGGCAGTTCGGCAGACGACACAGGAGGGGATGATGGGTTCATGGTGTGAGCGGTGATCCGTCGAAAACAAGAAAAATCATCTCAGAAAGACAAAGCACCGACACCCACAAGGGGTGCCGGTGGACAGGGATCAACTCACGTCAACCCCGTGTTGCGCCATCATTTGGTCTTGACTTGGGTCCAAACGCGCTCGCGGATTTGCTTGGTCAGCGCATCTGGTAATGGCACGTAGTCGAGGTCCAAAGCCATTTGCTTGCCATTTTTGAAAGCCCAGTCAAAGAACTTCAGGACTTCAGCGGATTCGGCTTTGTTGGCTGGGTCTTTGTACATCAAGATGAACGATGCGGTGGTGACGGGGTAAGCGTTGGCACCAGGCTGGTTCACGATGGACAGGCCCATGCCAGGCACGCTGAACCAATCAGCACCTGCCGCCGCAGCGGAGAAGGTGGCGTCGTCGGGCATGACGTACTTGCCATCTTTGTTCTGCAAAGCCATGACAGCGATGTTGTTCTTCTTGGCATAAGCGTATTCGACGTAACCCAAAGCACCTTTGGTGCGGGTCACGTTGGCGGCCACGCCTTCGTTGCCCTTACCACCCACAGAGGTAGGTGCTGGCCACTTGACAGCTGCGCCTTTGCCCACGGTGTCAGCCCACTCTTTGCTGACGGTGCTGAGGTAATCGGTCCAGTTGAAGGTGGTGCCCGAACCGTCGGCGCGGTGCACCACGGTGATCACCATGTCGGGCAATTTTTTACCGGGGTTCAAGGCGGCCAGCTTGGGGTCGTTCCACTTGCTGATCTTGCCCATGAACATTTCGGCCAAAACAGGACCGGTCACACGCAACTCACCTTTGCCGAAGCCGTCCAAATTGAAAATCGGTACCGTGCCGCCGATGATGGCGGGGAACTGCACCATGCCGTCCTTGTCCAAGTCGGCACCGGGCACAGGTGCGTCGGTGGCGCCAAAAGCCACGGTCTTGGCGCGGATCTGACGAATACCACCGGAAGAACCGATGGATTGGTAATTCAAGCCAGTGCCGGTCGCAGCCTTGTAGGCTTCAGCCCATTTGGCGTAGATGGGGAAGGGAAATGTGGCGCCCGCGCCAGTGATGTCGGCGGCAATGGCTTGGCCCATGCCCATGGCCAGCAAGCCAACGGCTGCCACGGTTTTCAAAAAATTGCGTTTGTTGTTCATCAGAATCCTCTCGGTGGTTGGTTAGAACAGGATTGACTGTATGAACCCTGTGTGACAGGCGTGTGACAAAACGGGGCGTGGCGAAAAAAACACGGCATGGGTATGCGGCACAATGCGGGCTTAACTGAACCAAAGGGCCGATGACCCCCTCGCTGCATGCAAAACGGTACCCTCCTCGCCGCCCTGGACTTGGGCTCCAACAGCTTTCGCATGGAAATTGGCCGCTACCAGTCTGGCCACATCGAGCGCATGGAGTACCACAAGGAAACCGTGCGCCAAGGCAATGGTCTGGATGCACAGAAAAACCTGAGCTTGGATGCCATGGAACGCGGATGGGCCTGCCTGTCTCGGTTCGCTGAACGACTGGATGGGTTCAAAAAGACCCAAGTTCGTGCAGTCGCCACCCAAACCCTGCGCGAGGCCCACAACCGTGAAGCGTTTTTGTCGCACGCGCAACGGATTTTGGGCTTTCCCATTGAGGTGATTTCGGGCCACGAAGAAGCCCGTCTGATTTACCAAGGCGTCTCTCGCCTGCTGCCCCATTCCGACGAAAAACGCTTGGTGGTGGACATTGGCGGGCGCTCGACCGAGATGATTTTGGGCCAAGGCTACACCGCGCACGCTTTGGAGTCTTACCACTTGGGCAGCGTGGCTTGGTCCAACAAGTATTTTGACAAGGGTCTGTTCACTCAGAAAGCCTTTAAAACCGCCGAAGTGGCGGCTTTGGCGGTGCTGGAAGAAGCGCTCGACACCTTCCCCCCCAGCGAATGGACCGTGGCTTACGGCTCTTCTGGCACAGCGGGCTCGGTCGCAGAAATTTTGGCGCAAAACGGCTGGGCCAGCGGGCTGATCACACGCCCAGGCCTGGATTGGCTGCAAGAGCGCTTGATTGAGGCTGGATCCATCCAAAAACTGAAGCTCGATGGCATCAAAGAGGACCGCTTGGCGGTGATTGGTGGCGGCTTGAGTGTGTTGCGAGCCATTTTTGAACTCTTTGGTTTGGACCAGATGCTGCCAGCCCAAGGCGCCTTGCGACAAGGGGCTTTGTACGACCTCATCGACCGCGAAACCGACGCCAGCGATGTGCGCGAACGCACGGTCAGCTGGTTGGCCCAACGCTTCAGTATCGACACCGCACAGGCGCAACGCGTGCAGCAGGTAAGCACCGCTTTGTTCGAACAAATCGCTGTCGGCGATCAAAGCCGCGAGCGCTACTCGCAAAAGCTGGTGTGGGCTTCGCGCTTGCACGAAATCGGTGCTCACATCTCCCATGAGCGTGCACACCACCACGGCGGTTACATCCTGGACCACGTTGATGCGCCGGGTTTTTCCATCCCAGAGCAGCACCGCATGAGCCGTCTGGTGATGGGCCAACGTGGCAAATTAAAAAAACTTGAAGCCGACCTCAGCGACGAGCTGTTCGCCAAACAACTCATCGCCATGCGCTTGGCTGTTTTGCTGTGCCACGCCAGAAAAATGCCGGAATACCAGGACTTGGAACTCTGCTACCTGGGCCACGGTTTTGAGCTCATCACGCCGCCGGGGTGGTCCAAACGCTACCCCCAGTCGGCTTGGCTGTTGGAAGAAGAAGTATTGGCTTGGCAAAAATCAGCCTGGTCTTTCCGCGTCGACTGGCGCTGAATTCTCAGTATTGCAAAACCAACCATACGGTTTATACTGTTCACACCGTTAACCAGGAGTGAGCATGAGCAACAAAACCAACCCCAAAAAAATCAAACTCGTTCGCGACAGCTTCAGCCTGCCCAAGACCGAGTACGCCAGCATCGATGCACTGAAAAAACGCGCCATGGGCATGGGCGTTTCGGTCAAGAAGAGTGAGTTGCTGCGTGCGGGCCTGATGTGGCTGAACGGTGCCAGCGACAGCGCGCTCAAAGCCGCGCTGTCGGCGGTGCCCACCCTGAAAACCGGCCGACCTGCTGCTGAAGCGACCAAGAAGCCTGCCGCCAATGCATCCGTAAAGTCGCCCATCAAAGCCGCCGCACCGCGCAAAGCCCCGGTGGCCAAGAAAGCCGCCACGCAACCGGCCGCCAAAAAATCGGCCGCCTCGGCCAAGGTCACAGCCAAAGCACCCGTCAAAGCATCAGTGAGCCGCGCACGCCGCCCTGTAGCAGCGCCCAAAACTAAGCCGGCGGCTTAAACCGTTTGGGGTGTTTGAACGGTGTAAATCACCGCTTGACCCTCAGGACCTTCGCCATCGCTGTCGCGGTAGCGAAGCCACCACACCGAGCCCTTGCGCACCGTGTGCTCGGTGGGACCTTGGGACAGTACATCGCCCACCACCATGCCCAAGGTGGGCTGATGCCCCACCAACATGACTGGGGTTTTGGCGTGTGGCCAGTGAGCACAAGCCAATAAAGCTTCTGGCATCGCGCCCGGAGCCAGCGCCGCCACCGTTTTAAAAGGCCGCCCCAGCGCCTTGGCGGTGTCTTGGGCGCGGCGAGCGGGGCTCACCAAGATCAAGGTATGGGCTGGCAAATGACGATCGAGCCAATCGGCCATGCGTTTGGCTTGGCGTTCACCCTTGTCCGTCAGCCGGCGCTTCAGATCCCAGTCGTCGCCTTGCAAACCTGCATCGCCCTGGGGGTGAGCCTCGGCGTGCGCATGACGCCACAAGATCAGGTCCATGCCTTCACCCCATCACTGACCGTAGCGCTGCATCAGGCTGCCCTGCGCCGACAGCGCAGGCACTTTTTTACCCTCGCTTTGGCTGCTGACGGTCACGTAACGGCCATCGGCTTGTAACTCCCAAGCGTTTTGGTTGTCGTGCAAATAGGCCGTCAGGCATTCGTCGATGATGCGCTGTCGCAGCTGCGGATCGGTCACCGGCCAAGCCAATTCCACACGGCGCAACATGTTGCGGTTCATCCAGTCGGCGCTGGATAGCCACAGCTCTTCGTGTTCGCCATGGCGGAAATAGGACACCCTGGAGTGCTCCAGCAAGCGTCCGATAACCGAACGGATGCGGATGTTGTCGGTCTGCCCTGGTACGCTGGGCGCCAAGATACAAGCGCCACGCACGATCAGATCGATCTTCACCCCTTGCTGAGACGCATGGATGAGCGCCTTGGCCAAAGGCTCATCGGTGAGCGCGTTCATTTTCAAAATGATGCGGCTGTCTTGACCCGCTTTGGCCGCATCGGCCACCGCCTGTATGCGATCGATCATGGCCTTGTGCAAGAAAAACGGGGCCATCAAGACCTTGTTGAGCTTGGGCAAGCGGCTCTGACTGGCCAGGTGTAAAAACACCTGATCCAAGTCGGCGGTCAGTGCTTGGTCGGCGGTGAGGTAGCTGATGTCGGTGTACAGCCGGGCAGTGCCGGGGTTGTAATTGCCCGTGGACAAATGGCCATACCGGCGCAGCTTGCCTTTTTCGCGTCGAGTGACCAACAGCATTTTGGCGTGGGTCTTTAAGCCCACCACCCCGTAGACCACTTGCGCACCGACCGACTCCAAGCGTTCGGCGTAAGTGATGTTGGCTTCTTCGTCGAAGCGAGCCTTGAGCTCGACCACGGCCGTGACTTCTTTGCCCCGCTGCACCGCTTCGCGCAGCAACTCCATCAATTCGGATTTGGCGCCAGTTCGGTAAATGGTTTGTTTGATGGCCAGCACGTTGGGGTCCATGACCGCTTCGCGCAAAAAAGCCAACACCGCATCAAAGCTCTCGTAGGGCTGGTGAATAACCACATCGCCTTGGTTGAGTCGCTCAAAAAACGATTGGCCACGGTGCAATTCCACGGGCCAACCGGCGGTGTAGGGCTCGAATCGCAGGGCTGGGGCATCGACCTTGTCGATCAGTTGCGTCAAACGCACCAAGTTCACGGGCCCAGGCACCCGGTACAGCGCCATGTCGGGCAAGCCAAACTGCTGCAACAAAAAGCGCGACAAAAACTCTGAACAACCCGCCGACACCTCCAAGCGCAAGGCTTGGCCGTAGTGGCGCTCTTGCAAACCTTTGCGCAAAGCGGTACGCAGGTTTTTGACCTCCTCCTCGTCCACCGCCAAGTCGGAATGGCGCGTCACACGGAACTGAGAAAACTCGGTGACTTGCCGACCGGGGAACAAATCACCCAGGTGTGAACGGATCAGGCTGGAAATGGAGACAAAGTGGCTTTGTTTGGATCCCTTGGCCGTGGGCATCTGGAAGAAGCGCGGCAAGCTGCGCGGCACCTTGACGATGGCGATTTCGTTTTCTCGACCAAACGCGTCTTTGCCCGTCAACCGAACAATGAAGTTCAGTGATTTGTTGGCCACCTGAGGAAAGGGATGGGCTGGGTCCAAGCCCACTGGCATGAGCATGGGCTGAACTTCGTTCACAAAATAGTCTTTGACCCAACGGCGCTGGGTAGCGTTACGCTCGCCGTGCGAGACGAGCTTGATGCCTTTTTTCTCCAGCAAGGGCAGCAGTTCGTCGTTGTAAATGGCGTATTGCTGAGCGACCAGTTCGTGGGTTTGGGCGGCCAAAGCCTCATAGGACGCAACGGTGTACAGGCCGCTGTTGTCGTTGGTCAGCGCAGCACCCAAGTGCGCCCCCATGCGCACCTCAAAAAACTCGTCGAGATTCGATGACACGATGCAGAGGTAACGCAAGCGCTCCAACAAGGGCACTTGGGGTCGTCGCGCCCAATCCATCACACGTTCATTGAACGCCAATATGGAGTGATCACGGTCCAAAAAAAGGGGTTGGGTTGTCGACATGGGAATGTGCATCAATCAAGCATACAACGGGGATGGACTTACCGAAATCAACGGTACCGAATGGAGTTGCCCATCAAAACCTTCCAACCAGGCGGTGTGACTGTCCAGCCGTGCGGTCATTGACTCAGCAACAGGTGCTTCACTGACCCGACCCAACCATCGCTCCAGCGTGCTCAGGCGTGGCGCTTCACCCACACGCCAACGCTGTCCCCGAGCCCCCACATGCACCACCTCTGGTACGACAGACAAGCGCCCCCAACGCCTTACAGACCCAGCGTGCAAGGGTGGCGTATTCGACACGACAAAAACGCGACAACCCTTGCGGGCTTTTTTCAAGGTTTTTTGCACCACGTCCATGTGGGACTGTGGCCATGCTTGCCGCTGCTGCCAAGCCGAAACGTCGATCACTTCTCCCGAGACATACAGGTACTGACTGGGGTGATTTTTCAAAAACGCCAAGATTGCATCAGCCTTGCAGTCGGGGTGCCCCAGACGCCAATCGGACATGAACACACTTCGGTACTGGGCACGTTCGGGCCCAACGCTGATCTCAGGTTCTTCTGGGCTTGTGAATGCGTGTGGATCGATCATGCGGTTCCCAAAAAGTGCTTGCGGTAGCGGGCGGGCAAATCGCGCATGCGCATGAGCATGGGCAGATCGGCGGCGTTGAAATCTGGGTCCCAAGCTGGAGGCCCTAAGACCTTAGCTCCCAAACGCAAATACCCTTTGATGAGTGCAGGCGGATCAACCGCGAGTTGATCGTTCAGCTGCTCGATGGGCAAAGGCAAGCGCGGACGAACGTGTAAGTCGATGCTAGCCAAATGTTGGTCTTTGACTTGTCGCCATATGCTCGCAGCGGCATGACCGCCTCCCACCCAACCATGGGGGCCTTGGTGGTGCATGGGGATGCTCGCGCAACCGATCATGGTGTCGAGATCGTTGCGAACCATGAATTCGGTGAGCGCACCCCACAAAGCCAAAATCACACCGCCGTGGCGGTGCTCGACGTGCACACAACTGCGACCCAGCTCAACCATGCGCTCACGGATGTGGCGCAAGCGGGTCAAGTCAAATTCGGTATCGGTGTAAAAACCGCCCAGACGCTTGGCTTGGGCTGGGGTCAACACCCGATAGGTACCAATCACCTCTTGGGTAGCGGCGTCGCGCACCAGCAGGTGCTCACAAAAATCGTCGAAAACGTCCACATCATGGCCTGGAACGTTCTGGGGCAACACGGCCCCCATCTCTCCGGCAAAAATTTGGTACCTCAAGCGCTGGGCTTCTCGGACCTCGTCTTGGTGTTTGGCCCAAGCCACCTCAATGGGCTGGTTTTTTGGCGAGACCAAGGTCTCAGGCACTGCCAAAACATGGGGATGAAGTGACCCCCTGATGGAGGGCTTGGGTGACAGCGTGAAGGTAGGTGTCGGTAGCTCTTTCATACGGGCTCCTTTGAACGCAGGGTTGGAATGGATGAACTCGTTGACATCTCGATTTTTGGTGGTTTGCGTGACAGCTTGAAGTCAGTCCTGTGACGCTTCTGTGAAGTCATCCAAGTCACAACAAATTCTTCAAACCGTCACACCTCTGTCAAACCCTGCGAACAAGATGAAACTCCCTTCAACTCAACCACGGAGATTCCATGGACACCCGAGCCAACGCCCATTTCAACGACGAAGATTCCAACACCAGCGCCAACCCCGCATTCGAACAAATCGCCCAAGCACGCATGAGTCGCCGTGGCTGGTTGCAGGGCGCCGCCAGCTTGGGCTTGGCCTCTGGCACTGGATTGGCTGCGAGCAGCGCAGAAGCCGCATCACCCAAGGCTGCATTGAACCAATTGGGTTTCAAAGCCGTCGGCAAAAGCTTGGCCGACACCGTGGTGGTGCCCGAGGGCTACCAAGCGCAAGTGCTGTATGCCTTGGGCGACCCTTTGAACGCCAACGTGCCCGCGTTCAAAAACGACGGCACCGACGTCCACTTTGACCAGCGTGCAGGCGATCACCACGACGGCATGGAATGGTTTGGTTTGGACGCCAAAAACCAACCCTCCAACAGCTTCACCGCCCGCGGCTTGTTGGCCATCAACCACGAAGCAACCACCGATGAAAAGCTCAGCTCGTTCTTTTTGCACACTAACGGCGGCACTGCCACCTTGCCCCGCCCCGCGGCTGAGATTGACAAAGAGCTGATGATCCATGGCTTGTCGGTGGTCGAGGTTCGAACCAACGGCAAACGCTGGTCGTACGAGCAAAGCTCGCCCTACAACCGCCGCGTCACCACCATGTCCCCCGCCGAGCTGCGCGGCCCTGCTCGCGGCAGCGAGCATCTGGTGACCAAATACAGCGCCGATGCCACGGCATGCCGTGGAACCCTGAACAACTGCGGCACCGGCAAAACCCCTTGGGGGACCCTAGTGTCGGGAGAAGAAAACTGGTTCGGCTACTTTCACCGCGATGCCCAAGACGACACCCGCCGCAACAAAGACAAGTCCATTCAAGCCCTCAACCGCTACGGTCGCAAGGCTGGCGCGGCCAGCCGCCACGGCTGGGAAAGCGGCGGCGCCGATGACCGCTTTGCACGTTGGAACAACGGTGCCGTGGGCGCATCGGCCAAAGACGACTACCGCAACGAGATGAACACCTTCGGGTATGTCGTTGAACTCGACCCCTACCAGCCCAACTCGGTCTTGCGCAAACGCACCGCCTTGGGTCGCATGGGTCACGAATCCGTGGCTTTTGGCATCCCCGTTAAGGGCCAACCCGTCGTGGCTTACATGGGCGACGACGCACGCGGTGAGTACATCTACAAATTCGTCTCCAAGGCCGTGTGGGACCCGAAAGACGCGGAAGGCGCCAACCGCTTGTCGGCCGGGGACAAATACCTCGATGAGGGCACGCTGTTTGTGGCCCGTTTCAAAGACGATGGCCAAGGCGAATGGGTGGAGTTGTCGATGAGCAACCCCGTCTTGGCCAACAGCTCGTACTTTGAATTCAAGTCCGATGCTGATATCGCCATCTTCACGCGATTGGCCGCCGACGCAGTGGGTGCAACCAAGATGGACCGCCCCGAGTGGAGCGGTGTGAACCCCAAAAACGGCGAGGTCTACATCACCTTGACCAACAACAGCAACCGCAACGCCGCCAACACCGATGCCGCCAACCCACGTGCTTACAGCGACATGAAGGGCAACAAGGAAAACAAGGGCAACGTGCATGGCCACATCGTTCGCATGGCCGAGGTCAAACCCACCGACAAAAACTTCAAGTGGGACATCTACCTGTTTGCGTCCGAAGCCGACGCCAACCAAGACACGATCAACTTGTCGGCTCTGACCGACAGCAACGACCTGTCTTCGCCCGACGGCTTGGTGTTCAGCCCCGCCACGGGCGTGTGCTGGATCCAAACCGACGACGGCGCCTACACCGACAAGACCAACTGCATGATGCTGGCCGCTTTGCCTGGGCGAGTCGGCGATGGTGGCACCCGCACGCTCCAACACGGCGACAAAACTGTCACGACGCACGTGGGTAAAAAACCCAGCGCGGGAACGCTCAAGCGATTCTTGGTGGGACCCAAAGGTGCTGAAATCACTGGCATCTGCGAAACACCCGATGGCCGTGCGATCTTCGTGAACATCCAGCACCCTGGTGAAAATACCGCCATGGCCAAGGTCAACGATGCATCGCAGTACGAGAGCCAATGGCCTGCCAACGCTGGTTACGGCGCCGGCCAGCGCCCACGTTCAGCCACCATCGTCATCACCAAGAAAAACGGTGGTGTGATCGGTACCTGATGGTTTGCAGAGGGTGATTCACAGCGGCCTTCGGGCCGCTTTTTATCCAGTATCTGGGGAGCACACCAATGAAAAATCGCTGCACCGCCCTGCTGGTCTTGACTTCTTGCCTGTCGTTGCACGCCGTCGACACGCCCTCAAACATGGGCGAATCTCCTTTGGATGGCGCGCGCGAGGCCATTGCCCAAAAAAATTGGCCGGAGGCCTTGAACCGCTTGCGTGCTATTGCCCCGCTTCAAGGGTCATCCGCCGATTTCCACAACCTCATGGGCTATGTCTTGCGCCACCAAACTCAGCCCGATATGGTGACTGTTTTGAACCATTACGATCGGGCCTTGGCCATAGACCCCGGCCACCGACAAGCCAGGGAATATTTGGGTGAGGCTTGGCTGATGTTGCACTGCCCGGTCCAAGCGGCCGAACAACTGGCCGCCATTCAAGGATTGTGCGGCTCCACCGACTGTGACGAGTGGCAGGATTTGCACGCCGCCCTAGGGGCTTACCAAAATCCCAACCGTCACTCTTGCTCCATCTCCAAGTAGGTGCGGTTGGCCAGCTGCGGCAGCCAAACTTCCACGTGCTTGAGGTGTTGAAACGGCAAGGCATCAAACGATTGAACGGCCAAACCGATGTCGGTACCCTGCTCCACGGCGGTGGCCATGTGGGTGCGCAAGGCTCGCAGCAGCGCCCCGGTGTCGCGTTGGGCATGCTCCAGCGTGGTCACTCGACCATGACCTGGCACGAGCACGCGGGGCTTGAGTGCCTCCAAAGCCTTGAAGCTCTCGACCCAAGTTTTGGTTTTGCTCACCGCGTGCAAACCCAAAATACGGTCCACGTACACCACATCACCGGTGAAGACCACACCACTCTGGGGTAGCCACACCAGGCTATCGCCCGGTGTGTGGCCGCCGCCGCGATGCACCACGTGCACGTCAGTACCGCCCAGGTCCAACACCGTATCCCCCCCTTGCAGCCACCGCTGGGGCAAAACCACCTCGGTGCCCTTCATTTTTTCTTTCAGCACCGGAGCGTTGGCCCTCAGGTGCTGAGGGCCACGCGCCACCATATCGGCTTGCGCATTGGCGTGCGCGAGGGTTTGAGCGCCTTGGGCTTGGAAATAGCCATTGCCCAGCCAGCGGTGATCCTGCCCACCGGTGTTGATCACCCAGCGGATGGGTTGGGGCGTGACTTTCTTCGCCGCCGCAGCGATCGACTGGGCACCTTGCCAGCTAGCGCCACTGTCGATCAACACCGCCCCCTTGGGCGTGACGACCAAACCGAAGTTGGCGTTGAGCGCTTCGTTCTCGTAGGTGCGCCCCTCGGTCTCGCCGACGTAGGCGTAGACATTGGGTGCTACGGCGGTGAACACCACCTCCACAGCGTGGGCTGCGACAAAACCAAAGCAAGCGATGAACAGCACACCGTGCTTCAACGAGGCGGATACCAAACGCATGGTCACGTCCTTCAAAAATGGGGGTGAGACACGGTCAAACCATTCTCCCATCGATGACGATCTCGCCGTCCTCTTTGGTGAAGGGCCCGGGCAAGGGCCGCGGCAAAATCTCCAGCACGCGCTCGGATGGCCGACACAAACGCACGCCCAAAGGGCTGACGACGATGGGTCGGTTGATGAGGATGGGGTGCTGCTCGATAGCGTCGAAGAGTTGTTCGTCGTTCCAATGCGCTTGTCCTAAGGCCAACTCGGCATAGGGCGTGCCTTTTTCGCGCAAGATATCCCTCACACCCAACCCCATCCGAGCCAATAAGGCTTTGAGGGTGTCGCGCGTGGGTGGGTGCTGAAGGTATTCGATGACCGTGGGCGATGCACCGCTGAAACGGATCAGGGCCAAGGTGTTGCGCGAGGTGCCACACGCGGGGTTGTGGTAAATCGTGATGTCGCTCAAGTCTTCTCCTCGTCAGGACGCCAAGCATTGACCATGGCCACCAGCGAAAGCATCACAGGAACCTCCACCAAGACACCCACCACGGTGGCCAAAGCCGCGCCGGAGTGCAGACCAAAGAGTGAGATCGCCACGGCCACGGCCAACTCAAAGAAGTTGGAGGTGCCGATCAAGCACGCCGGACCCGCCACGTTGTACGGCAGTTGGAGCCAACGCGCACCCCACCACGCGATGAAAAAAATCCCGTAGGTTTGCAACACCAAAGGCACTGCGATCATCAGGATCACCCCTGGTTGGCGCACCAAGGTCTCGGCCTGAAAGGCAAACAAAAGCACCACCGTGGCGATCAGGCCCACCACCGACCCAGGCTTGATGCGCGCCACCCAAGCGTCCAGCGCCTGCGGCGAGCGCTGGGTCAAGACACGGCGCGTGAGCACACCCGCGATCAAGGGCAAGACCACGTAGAGCAGCGTGGCCAAAAGCAAGGTCTCCCAAGGGACGGCGAGCTCGGTCAAACCCAGCAAAAACGCCGCGATGGGCGCAAAGGCCGCGACCATGATCAGGTCGTTGATGGACACCTGCACCAGCGTGTAATTGGGGTCACCTTTGACCAGTTGGCTCCACACAAACACCATGGCGGTGCACGGTGCGACCCCCAACAAAATCATGCCCGCGATGTATTCGTTGGCGGTTTGGGGGTCCACCCAAGGTGCGAACACATGATGAAAAAACAGCACGCCCAAGGCCGCCATGGTGAAAGGTTTGATCAGCCAGTTGACCACCAAGGTCAAGAACAGGCCTTGGGGTTTGCGCCCCACGTCTTTGACCGCGCTCCAGTCGATCTGGATCATCATGGGGTAGATCATCAGCCAGATCAGCACGGCCACCACCCCATTGACGTTGGCCCATTCCAGTCGGGCCAAGAAGGCAAAGACCTTTGGCTGCCACAGGCCCAGCAAGACGCCGGCCAACATGCCCAAGCCCACCCACACACTCAAGAACCGTTCAAACCGCCCCATGTGTTTCCCCCTCGTCACAGCCACAGGTGGTCGTGGTCAGTTCACACGGCTGGCCTTGGCAGCAGTGCGCGGTGAGGTAAGCCAACACATCGTTCATGTGAAGGAACGCAGCGCGGTAGACCAAGTGCCGACCCTCGCGCTCGCTGCTGACCAAGCCCGCTTGGCTGAGCTCCTTGAGGTGAAACGACAAGGCCGTGGGCGCACACGCCAAGGTCTGTGACAAGTCACCGGGGTGCAGCCCTGCAGGACCTGCGCCCACCAATTCGCGGAACACACGCAAACGTGTGGTGTGGGCCAACGCGGCCAAGGCTTTCACGGCTTGTGTTTCGTTCATGTCAATGCCTGATCAAAGCGGGTGAATCGATGCGACTGGGCAAGGCCAAGGTCATGAGCCAGCACACCACGAGCATCAGCGCTGAGCCGATCAAGGCGTACAGCAGCCCGCCCGATTGGTAGAGCAAACCCGACATCAGCGTGCCCAAGAATCGGCCCAAGGCGTTGGCGGCGTAATAAAAGCCCACGTCTTCGGCGGCTTTTTCGCTGCCCGCGTAGGCCAGGATCAAGTAGGAGTGCACCGAAGAGTTCACCGCGAACGCCACACCGAAGACGCCCAAGCCGCCGACCACCCACCACTGCAGGTCGGGCACATCGGCCCACACCGCCGCGGCGATGGCCATGGGCACCAAGGCCAAGGCCAGCGACCACGCACGGGCCGCGGGCACTTCGGCGCTCAGGCCGTCGGGGCTGCGTTTGACCAAGGCAGGCGCCATCGCTTGCACCAAGCCGTAGCCGATGGTCCACGCGGCCAAAAAGCCACCGACCATCGCGAAGTTCCAACCCTGCGAATACAAAAACACGGGCACACCAACCACAAACCAGACGTCGCGCGCACCAAACAAGGCCACACGCGCCGCAGCCAAACCGTTGATGCCGGCGTTTTTGGCGAACAACTCTTTGGCCGATTTGGAGGCTTTGGCCTTGCCCATCAAGGGCGGCACGGCCCACACCACACCGATCAAAACGATCAGCAACAAACCCGCCATCAGCCACAGCGAGTGGGCAAAGCCCAAGGCCTGCAGCATCACACCGCCCAAGAAAAAGCCCAGGCCTTTCATGGCGTTTTTGCTGCCGGTGAACCACGCCACCCACTTGAAGAGTTGGTTGTTGCCACCGTCCTCGGCCTTGGCTTGCGCCTGGGTAATTTTGATGGCCGATTTGCTGGCGGTTTTGGTCAGGTCTTTGGCCACGCCGCAGATGCCCTGCGCCATCACCACCCACGCCACCGACATCGCCACCGTCCAGCTCGGGTCGAGCAAAGACAAAACACCGAAGCCGATGATTTGTGTGACCAAGCCCACGATGAGCATGCGCTGGATGCCGTAGCGCGTGGCCAACCAACCCCCGATGAGGTTGGCCACCACACCTGCGACTTCGTAAAGCAAGAACAAAAACGCCAGCGTGAACGGCGAGTAGCCGAGTTGGTAGAAGTGCAGCAAGACCAACATGCGCAAAGCGCCGTCGGTGAGCGTGAAGCCCCAATAGGCCGAGGTGACGATGGCGTAATGCCGGGTGGCGCTGTTCATGCGGTGAGCCTCACAAACCTTGACGGTCCATGTAAGCTGCCAAGTCGACCATGCGGCAGGCGTAGCCCATCTCGTTGTCGTACCAAGCGTAGACCTTGAGCAAGCTACCGTCGGTGACCATGGTGGACAAGGCGTCCACGATGGAGCTGCGGGTGTCGCGGGCGTAATCGGCGCTCACCAGTGGGCGCGTCTCGTAGCCCAAGATGCCGGCCAAAGGACCTGCGGCGGCGGCTTCGAACAAGGCATTGACCTCTTCGGCCGTGGTGGCGCGTTGCAGCTCAAACACGCAGTCGGTGAGCGAGGCGTTGAGCGCAGGCACGCGCACGGCGTGGCCGTTGAGCTTGCCTTTGAGCTCGGGGTAGATCAGCGCAATCGCGGTGGCGCTGCCAGTGGTCGTCGGTGCCAAGCTCATCATGGCGCTGCGGGCGCGGCGCAGGTCTTTGTGCGGCGCGTCCACCACCAAGTTGGTGTTGGTGGGGTTGTGTAAGGTCGTGATTTGACCGTGTTGGATGCCAATCGACTCTTGGATGACCTTGACCACCGGGGCCAAACAGTTGGTCGTGCAGCTCGCGGCGGTGACGATGCGGTCGCGGCTGGCTTGGTAGAGGTGTTCGTTCACACCCACCACCACGTTGAGCACACCACCCGTTTTGACGGGCGCGGCCACGATGACGCGCTTGGCACCTCGGTCCAAGTGGCCTTGTAGGGTCTCGGGCGTGAGGAATTTTCCGGTGCACTCGAGCACCACATCCACACCCAAATCACCCCACGGCACATCGCCGGGGTGGGCGTGGCTGCTGAAGGACAGGCGGTGTTGGTCGATGCGGATATGGTCCTCGCCCTCGGCGGCGATGTCGGCGCGCCACTTGCCTTGCACCGAGTCAAAGGCCAAGAGGTGGGCGGTGGCGGCCGCGCCGCCTTTGAGTTCGTTGAGGTGCACCACCTCCAAGCGGTGGCCCGCGCGAGGATCGTCCGAGGGGCGCTCCGCCGCGCCCAGGGCCGCACGCAAAGCCAAACGGCCGATGCGGCCCATCCCATTGATACCGACTTTCATGTGAAGCTTCCTTTTGAGGTAATAGTTTAACGATTCAATAATCCTTGAAGCATTTTGCCGACCAAGCATGACGGTTCTGTGACAAACCCAAAAGGCGTTTTATTGGAAAGCGACTTCGGCGAAGCTGCGCAACTTGCGACTGTGCAACTGGTCCACACCACCATCGCGCAAACGCTCGACGGCGCGAATGCCGATGCGCAGGTGCTGGTCCACCCGCTCGCGGTAGAAGTGGTTGGCCATGCCGGGCAGTTTGATCTCGCCGTGCAAGGGCTTGTCGCTCACACACAGCAAGGTGCCGTAGGGCACCCGAAAACGAAAACCATTGGCCGCGATGGTGGCCGACTCCATGTCCAGCGCCACCGCGCGCGACTGAGAAAAGCGCTGCTGCGGTGTGCTGGCCACGTTGTGGGTGGGCAGCAATTCCCAGTTGCGGTTGTCGGTGCTGGCCACGGTGCCGGTGCGCATGATGCGCTTGAGCTCGGCGGGCGCGAGTTGGCTCACGTCGGCCACCGCCCCTTCGAGCGCCAACTGGATTTCGGCCAAGGCGGGGATCGGCACCCACAGCGGCAACTCTTCGTCCAGCACATGGTCCTCGCGCACATAGGCGTGGGCCAACACGTAATCCCCCAAACGCTGGCTGTTGCGCAAGCCCGCACAGTGGCCGAGCATCAGCCAAGCGTGGGGGCGCAAGACGGCGATGTGGTCGGTGATGGTTTTGGCGTTGGCTGGGCCCACCCCAATGTTGACCATGGTGATGCCGCTGCGGTCGGCCCGCATCAAGTGGTAACCGGGCATCTGCGGCAAGCGTGGGGGCGCCGCACCCAAGGCGTCGCCAGCCTCGGCGGCCAAGCCCACGCGGCGCGTGACCACATTGCCAGGCTCCACAAACGCGGTGTATTCGCTGTTCGGGTTGGCCATCTCGGCGTGGCCCAAGCGAATGAACTCGTCGATGTAGAACTGGTAGTTGGTGAACAGCACGAAGTTTTGGAACCACTCGGGTGCGGTCCCGGTGTAATGGCGCAAGCGCTGCAAGGAATAGTCCACGCGGGGTGCGGTGAACAAAGACAAGGGCAAAGGCTCACCGGGCGCGGCGCGGTGCGTGCCGTTGGCGATACCGTCGTCCATGGCGGCCAGGTCCGGCAGATCGAACACATCGCGCATGAGTGCGCGGCGCTCGGGGCTCAGGTGGCCTTCGACGTGGTCGTGTTCGGCAAAAGAAAAATGGATCGGAATGGGCTGGCTGCTCATGCCCACCTCCAGCACCTCGCCGTGGTTGGCCAGCAGCAAACGGAACTGCTCTTGGTAGTACTCGGCGAACAAATCGGGCCGCGTGAGCGTGGTTTCATAACGGCCCGACTCGGCCACAAAACCATAGCTCAGGTGCGTGGCTTGTGCGTGGTCAAAAGCGCGGCGCGTTTGCAAGCGCACAAAGGGGTAACAGGCGCGGATGCGCTGATCGGGCACGTCGCGCCCGGCCACAAAGTCCTGCATGGCTTGGCGCAAATGGGCCACGCTGTGGGCGTAGAGCGTTTGCACCTGTTGCCAGGCCGAGGCGGCGTCGCGGTGTTGGGTCGGGGCGATGAAGGCGGGTTGGTGGTGCATCGGTTCACAAGCTGAAGGTGAGGTTCAAACCATTATGCGGGGGCCGTGTGTCCAAACTGCGAAAATAGCGTTTGTGACACCCCTAACACTGACCCTTTTGCCCCACCCCAGCCAAACCCCAACGGCCTGCGCGCCCACGGTGGTGGTCCGGCCCACGGCCGAGGGGTTGGACTTGCACTTTGCGATCGCCGAGACCCAGGACCTGCGCCTGCCCGAGAGCGGTCTGCAGGGCGCGGCCGATGGGCTGTGGCAGCACACCTGTTTTGAGTGTTTTGTGGGTTTGACTGGCCACAGCGCCTACACCGAATTCAACTTCTCCCCCTCATTGCCCCATGGGCAATGGGCTTGTTACCACTTCAGCCGCGAGCGCGAGCGCCAAGACACGGACGCGCCGCTGAGCCTGAAGCCCCACACCGAACGGGACGCCAACGGTTTGCACCTGCGTGTGCAACTGCCGTGGTCGATGCTGCCCGCGCCCGACCAAGCTTGGGACTTGGGCCTGAGCACCGTCACCGAATCGAGCGCGGGGCGCATCACCCACTGGGCCGTTCGCCACGACCGCCCCCAAGCCGACTTCCACCACCGCGCCAGCTGGTTGCGCATCGCACCGCCCTGGCCCAGCCCCACAGGACACCCATGAAACTCGGCATCGAACGCTTGTTGACAGAGCCCGCCTTGCGCGAACCCTTGAAGGGCCAACGCTTGGCCTTGTTGGCCCACCCGGCTTCGGTCACACGCGACCTCACGCACAGCATCGACGCAATCGCGGCCCTGCCCGATCTGCAACTGAGTGCCGCCTTTGGCCCACAACACGGCTTGCGCGGCGACAAACAAGACAACATGGTCGAGTCGCCCAACTACATCGACCCACGTTGGGGCATCCCGATCTACAGCCTGTACGGCGAGGTGCGACGGCCCACCGACGAGATGATGGCCAGCTTCGATGTCATGTTGGTGGATTTGCAAGACCTGGGCTGCCGCATCTACACCTTCATCACCACGCTGCGCTACGTGCTCGAAGCGGCGGCTGCGCATGGCAAAAGCGTGTGGGTCTTGGACCGCCCCAACCCCGCGGGCCGCCCTGTGGAAGGCCTGACGCTGCAACCCGGCTGGGAAAGTTTTGTGGGCGCAGGCCCCATGCCCATGCGCCATGGCATGACCATGGGCGAACTCGGCCATTGGTTCATCGCCACCTTGAGTCTGACGGTGGACTACCGCGTCATCACCATGAGCGACTGGGCCCCTGAGGCCGCGCCAGGTTTTGGTTGGCCGACTGAGCGCAGCTGGGTCAACCCCAGCCCCAACGCCGCCAACCTGAGCATGGCCCGCGCCTACGCCGGCACCGTGATGTTGGAAGGCACCACCCTGAGCGAAGGCCGCGGCACCACACGCCCGCTGGAATTGTTCGGCGCACCCAACATCGACGCCAACCGCGTGATTGAAGACATGCGGCGCACGGCACCGCAATGGCTCAAAGGCTGCGTCTTGCGCAGCTGCTTCTTTGAGCCCACCTTCCACAAACACGCGCACCAGCTCTGCGCCGGCGTGCAAATCCACGTCGAAGACCCCAGCCACTACGACCACGCTGCGTTCAAGCCTTGGCGCTTGCAAGCCTTGGCGTTTCGCGCCGTGCGCCTGCAACAGCCCAACTACCCGCTGTGGCGCGACTTCCCCTACGAGTACGAACACGACCGCCTGGCCATCGACCTCATCAACGGTGGGCCCGGTTTGCGCGAATGGGTGGACGACCTCAGCGCCCCACCCGAGGCCTTGGAGGCGCTGGCGGCGCGGGACGAAGCTGCGTGGATCGACGCTCGGCGGCCTTACCTGTTGTACTGAAGTTCAGCGGGTGTCAACCCGCTTGCACAGTCTGCACCAAACGCTCTGCACACGACTGCGCTTGTGCCGCGTCGGCGGCTTCGACCATGATGCGCAGCAAAGGCTCGGTGCCGCTGGGGCGGATGAGCACGCGCCCGCTGTCGCCCAGCTCACGCTCCACCGCTTGGGTCACGTCGGCCAAGCGGGTGTTGCTGCGCCAGTCTTGGCCGGGCTTCAAACGCACGTTGAGCAAGACCTGGGGGAACAGCGTCACACCATCGAGCAAAGCCGCCAAGGTCTTGCCGCTGGCCACACAGGCTTGCAAGACTTGCAAGGCCGAGACCAAACCGTCGCCGGTGGTGTGTTTGTCCAGCACCAACAAATGCCCCGAGCCCTCGCCGCCCAAGAGCCAGCCTTTGTCTTGCAGGGCTTCGAGCACGTAACGGTCGCCCACTTTGGCGCGAACGAACTGCACACCGCGTTGGCGCAAGGCCAACTCCACCGCCATGTTGGTCATCAAGGTGCCGACCACGCCGGGGATCTCTTCGCCACGTGACAAGCGCTCGCCGGCCATGATGTAGAGCACTTCGTCGCCGTTGTACAAGCGGCCTTTGGCGTCCACGATTTGCAAGCGGTCGGCGTCACCGTCGAGCGCAATGCCCACGTCAGCGCCGTGCTCGGCCACGGCTTTGACCAAGGCTTCGGGGTGGGTCGCGCCCACGCCCTCGTTGATGTTCAAGCCGTTGGGGGTGCAGCCGATTTTGATGACCTCGGCACCCAACTCATGAAACACCGCGGGCGCGATTTGGTAGGCCGCGCCGTTGGCACCGTCGACCACGATCTTCAAGCCCTTGAGTGTGAGGTCGGTGGAAAACGTGCTTTTGCAAAACTCGATGTAACGGCCCGCGGCGTCGTCCAAGCGGCGCGATTTGCCCAGCTGTGCTGAGCTCACCCAGACCGGGTCTTCTTGGAGGGCGGCCTCCACATCGATCTCCCACGCATCGGGCAGCTTGGCACCTTGAGCGCTGAAAAACTTGATACCGTTGTCGGCAAAGGGATTGTGGCTGGCCGAGATCACCACGCCCAAGCTCGCACGTTGGGCGCGCGTCAGATAGGCCACGGCCGGTGTGGGCACTGGGCCCAAGAGCACCACGTCCACACCCGCGGAGTTGAAACCGCTCTCCAGCGCCGACTCCAGCATGTAGCCCGAGATGCGGGTGTCTTTACCGATCAACACCACCGGGTGCGCCTCGGTGCGCTTCAAGACGCGACCGACCGCGTGGGCCAAGCGCAAAACAAAATCGGGGGTGATGGGGAATTGGCCCACGGTGCCGCGGATGCCATCGGTGCCAAAGTAGGTGCGTGTCATCCTGCCATTATCGCGCCTGTGCCGCCCGCCAAACGGCTGTGGCCTGGACGGTGGCGGCCACATCGTGAACCCGCAAGACCCGCGCGCCCCGCTCCAACGCCAGCACGGCCGCGGCCACGCTGGCGGCCACCCGATCGGCCGCCACACTTTGGCCAGTCACCGCCCCCAAAGACGATTTGCGTGACCAACCCGCCAAGACCGGCCAACCCACATCCAACAAGGCGGCTTGTTTGCTGAGGAGTTCAAAATTTTGTTCCACGGTTTTGCCAAAACCAATGCCCGGGTCCAAGACGATGCGCGCTTCAGCCACCCCCGCGTCCCGCAGGGCCTGTGTGCGTTCGCGCAAAAACGCCTTCACCGGCTCGATCACATCGCCTTGCATGGGGGCGACTTGCATGGTTTGGGGGTCGCGGTGCATGTGCATCAAACACACGCCACAACGCGGGTGTTGGGCCACGACCGCCAAGGCACCGGCTTGGCGCAAGGCCCACACGTCGTTGACGATGTCGGCGCCCGCGTCCAAGGCGGCTTGCATGACTTCGGCTTTGTAGGTATCGACCGAAATCGGCACACCCCAAGCCAAAGCCCCTCGCACCACCGGTAAGACGCGAGCCAGCTCCTCCTCCAGGGACACCACTGGGGCCCCGGGGCGCGTGGACTCGCCACCGATGTCCAGGATATCGGCACCTTCGCGCAAGAGTTGCTCGGCGTGCGCCAAAGCCGCGCTGGCGCTGCTGTGGCGCCCCCCGTCGGAAAACGAATCGGGGGTGACGTTGACAATGCCCATGATGCGTGGGCGCTGCAGGTCGATCTCGAAACGGCTGGTTTGCCAGATCATGGAGCGTACAGTCAATAAAAACGGGGCCGAAGCCCCGTGTGTGTTATTTGAACCGAATCAGGCCGCGGTGGGCGTGGGTTCGGTGCTCGGCGCAGCAGCACCGCCGTCGCCACCCACGGAGGGGTTGCGCGGCGTCCAGTCTTTGGGTGGGCGCGGCGGTTTACCGGCCATGATGTCGTCGATTTGATCGGCATCGATGGTTTCCCAATCCAACAAGGCTTTGGCCATGGCGTGCATCTTGTCGCTGTGGTATTCGATCAGGTCACGGGCGAGTTTGTACTGCGCGTCGATGATGCGGCGCACCTCGTGGTCGACCTTTTGCATGGTCTCCTCACTGATGTTGGTGGTCTTGGTGACCGAGCGGCCCAAGAACACTTCACCTTCGTTTTCGGCGTAGACCATCGGGCCCAAGGCATCGGTCATGCCGTAGCGCATGACCATGTCGCGGGCAATCTGGGTGGCGCGCTCGAAATCGTTGGACGCGCCGGTGGTCATCTGGTTCATGAACACCTCTTCGGCAATACGGCCACCAAACAGCATGCTGATTTGGTTGAGCATGAACTCTTTGTCGTAGCTGTAGCGGTCTTGCGCGGGCAAGCTCATCGTCACACCCAAGGCACGGCCGCGGGGAATGATGGTGACCTTGTGCACCGGGTCGCACTTGGGCAGCAGCTTGCCGATCAGGGCGTGACCCGACTCGTGGTAGGCCGTGTTCTTGCGCTCTTCCTCGGGCATGACCATGCTCTTGCGCTCGGGGCCCATCAAGATCTTGTCTTTGGCTTTTTCGAAGTCTTGCATCTCCACGGTACGGGCGTTGCGGCGCGCCGCCATCAAGGCGGCTTCGTTGCACAGGTTGGCCAAATCGGCGCCGCTCATGCCGGGCGTGCCACGGGCAATCACCGAGGGGCTGACGTCTTGGCTGATCGGGATCTTGCGCATGTGCACGTTGAGGATCTGCTCACGACCACGGATGTCCGGCAGCGTCACGTAGACCTGGCGGTCAAAACGGCCGGGACGCAACAAGGCGGCATCCAAAATGTCGGGACGGTTGGTGGCGGCCACCACGATCACGCCGAGGTTGGTCTCAAAGCCGTCCATTTCGACGAGCATCTGGTTCAAGGTTTGTTCGCGCTCGTCGTTGCCGCCGCCCAAACCGGCGCCACGCTGACGACCCACGGCGTCGATTTCATCGATGAAGATGATGCAAGGCGCATTTTTCTTGGCGTTTTCGAACATGTCGCGCACACGCGATGCGCCCACGCCCACGAACATTTCCACGAAGTCCGAGCCGGAGATGCTGAAAAACGGCACCTTGGCTTCACCGGCGATCGACTTAGCGAGCAGGGTTTTACCGGTGCCAGGAGGGCCGACCAGCAACAAACCACGGGGGATTCGGCCACCGAGTTTCTGGAATTTCTGGGGATCTTTGAGGAAATCCACCACTTCCTTGACTTCTTCTTTGGCTTCATCGCAACCGGCCACGTCAGCGAAGGTGACTTGGTTGGTGTTTTCGTCGAGCAAGCGCGCCTTGGACTTGCCAAAGCTGAAAGCACCGCCTTTACCGCCACCTTGCATTTGGCGCATGAAATAAATCCACACCCCAATCAACAAAAGCATGGGGCCCCAGCTCACGAGCAAAGACATGAGCAGTGAGCCTTCTTCGCGAGGCTTGACGTCGAACTTCACGCCATTGGCCAACAAGTCACCCACCAAACCACGGTCGAGGTAGGTGGCAGTGGTGCGCACTCGGCGGTCGTCGGTGGTGATGGCCACGATCTCGGTGCCGCCAGAGCTTTCTTGGATGGTGGCCGACTTGATGCGACCGGCGTTGACCTGATCCAAGAACTCGGAGTAGCCCACGGTACCAGCCGCAGCCGGGTTGGCACCTTCAAACTGTTTAAAAACCGTGAAGAGCACCATGGCGATGACCATCCACACGGCGATTTTCGAGAACCATTGGTTGTTCAAGACCGACTCCTGACAGCGTTAAAGAGAGAAAACAAAGTTGCGATCATTTTAGGCTTTTCAAGCCCTTCGTGCGGTGCATGGGCTTTTGTGGCTCCTATGACCATCTTAGGGATGTTTGGATGCCCTTGTTTTGAGACCCATGCCCACCAAAAAGGTTTCAGACGATTTTTCGCGTGAGGCCTTGGGCTTGATGGCTTTGACCACTTTGAAGGTCTGTCGAAACAGGGCCACCATGGGGTCGTAGGCGCCCCCGTGGAAGAGTTTGACCACCAATGCCCCTTCGGGTTTGAGGTGGTTTTGAGCAAAATCTACCGCCAGCTCAATCAGGTCGCTGATGCGAGCGGCGTCGGTCGCACCAATGCCCGACAAGTTGGGCGCCATGTCCGAGACCACCAAATCGACCGCGCTGGCCCCGCTGCTGACCAAGGCCGCTTCCAATTGGGCCAAGACCTGGGCTTCGCGGAAGTCGCCCAAGATGAACTGAACCCCTTCCACAGGCTCCATGGGCAACATGTCCAAGGCGATGATGGTGCCGTTCAAAGCGCCCACGGCCGCGCCGTCCGGGTTGAGCCGCCGGCGCAGGTATTGGCTCCAGGCGCCGGGTGTGGAACCCAGGTCGACCACCACCTGACCGGGTTTGACCAACCCCAAGCTTTCATCGAGTTCTTTGAGTTTGTAAGCCGCCCGGGCGCGGTATCCCTCTTTCTGAGCCAAACGCACGTAGGTGTCGTTGATGTGCTGGTTGAGCCAAGCCTTGTTGACTTTTTTGCTCTGGGTTTTGACTTTCATGGACGGGCGCACCTTCGCGGCAAAGGGTGCACAGCGCACCTTGTTCACCGGTAAACGATAATTGTCCCATGTCCCAGATCATCCTCACGCCCGCACAGCGCAAAGTGCACCGCGCCGACGCCCACCACCTCAACCCGGTGGTCATCATTGGTGGCGACGGTTTGACCCCTGCCGTTCAAAAAGAGGTTGATGCCGCCCTCAAAGCCCACGGCCTGATCAAAATCCGCGTTTTCAATGACGACCGGGCCGAGCGCGAGGCCATTTTGCTGCGTTTAACCGATGCACTCAACGCCGCACCGATCCAACACATCGGTAAATTGCTGGTGATCTGGCGACCCGTGGAAGAAAAAGAAAAAGCCGTTGATGAGGACCGCATGCCCGGCCCGCGTGACGTCAAAGTCCTCAAATTCAGCAAACGTGGTGGCCAGCGCCCCGAGGTCAAGGTGGTGCGCGTGTTGGGTAACGAGCGCCTGACGGCCGGCGGCCAAATCAAACGCGCCAAGCGCAACCAAAAAAGCGTCAAAAAGACCCTGGCCAACCCATCCAAAGGCTGATCCGTCACACTGGGGCGTTCAGACGCCTTGCGTTCTGCGCTCCAAACCCCATTTGAAACGCCATGAACAACACCCGCCCCAACCCCCTGAGCACCCCGAGCGCCCTGCCCCGCTTCGATGAACTCCAAGCCGCCGACATCGCTCCGGGCATCGACGCCCTGTTGGCAGACGCCGAAACCGCCTTGGCCACCGTCACGGCCAAGGACTTCCCCGCCGATTGGCGCACCATGGCCAAGACTTTAGACGTGGCCACCGAGCGCTTGGGCATGGCTTGGGGCGCGGTCAGCCACCTCAACAGCGTGGCCGACACCCCAGAGTGGCGCGCGGCCTACAACGCCGTGCTGCCCAAGATCACCGAGTTCTGGACCCGTTTGGGCGCCGATGAGCGCCTGTACGCCAAGTACAAGGCCATGAACCCAGCGAGCCTGAACGCCGAGCAAGCCCGCGCACACTTCAATGCCATGCGCGGCTTTGTGCTGGGCGGGGCTGAACTCCAAGGCGCCGCCAAAGAACGCTTTGCGGCCATCCAAGAACGCCAAGCCGAACTCTCACAAAAGTTCAGCGAAAACGCGCTGGACGCGACCGACCGTTTTGCCTTGTACGTGGAGCGCGATCAGCTCGACGGCGTCCCTGAGGATGTGCTCGCCGCCACAGCAGCAGCCGCACAAGCCGATGGCAAAACCGGCCACAAACTCAACCTGAAAATGCCGTGCTATTTGCCCGTGATGCAGTTCGCCACGAACAGCGCGGTGCGCGAGCAGCTTTACCGAGCCTATGTCACCCGCGCGTCCGACCAAGGCAGCGACGCGAGTTTGGACAACAGCGCTTTGATCGGCGAAATCTTGGCCTTGCGCCAAGAGGAAGCCCAACTCTTGGGTTACAAGAACTTCGCACAAGTGTCTTTGGCCACCAAGATGGCGCAGTCCCCCGACGAAGTGATGGGCTTTTTGCGCGACCTGGCCCAACGCGCCCGACCCTACGCCGAACGCGACGTGGCCGAGATGCGCGCTTTCGCGGCCGAACACTTGGGCTTGCGTGATCCGCAAGCGTGGGACTGGCCCTTCATCGGGGAAAAGCTCAAAGAAGCGCGTTACGCCTTCAGCGACCAAGAGGTGAAGCCCTATTTCCCCGCACCCAAGGTCTTGGCGGGTTTGTTCAAGATCGTCGAGACCTTGTTTGAGGTGAGCATCCGTCGCGACAGCGCCGCGGTCTGGCACCCCACCGTGGAGTTCTACCGCATCGAGCGCCAAGGCACCTTGGTCGGCCAGTTCTACCTCGACCCCAGCGCTCGGGCCGGCAAACGTGGCGGCGCTTGGATGGACGATGTGCGCGCCCGTTGGCTGCGCCCCGACAACGGTGAGCTGCAAACGCCGGTGGCACATTTGGTGTGTAACTTCGGCGAGAGCATCAACGGCAAGCCCCCGCTGCTCACGCACGACGACGTGATCACCCTCTTCCACGAATGTGGCCACGGCCTGCACCACATGCTCACGCAGGTCAACGAGCGCGACGTCTCGGGCATCAGCGGCGTGGAATGGGACGCGGTGGAATTGCCCAGCCAGTTCATGGAGAACTTCTGCTGGGAGTGGAGCGTGTTGCGTCACATGACCGCCCACGTGGACACGGGCGAGCCCTTGCCGCGCGCGCTGTTCGACAAGATGTTGGCGGCCAAAAACTTCCAAAGCGGTTTGCAAACCCTGCGCCAAATCGAGTTCTCGCTCTTTGACATGCGGCTGCACGCCGAGCCTGCACGCGCGGGTGATTTCATGGCTGTGTTGCAAGAGGTGCGCAACGAGGTCTCGGTCCTGCAACCCCCTGCCTTCAGCCGCACGCCCCACACCTTCAGCCACATCTTCGCGGGCGGTTATGCCGCAGGTTATTACAGCTACAAGTGGGCCGAGGTGCTGAGCGCCGACGCTTACGCGGCATTCGAAGAAACCGCCAACGCGGATGGTGAGCCGAGTGTGGAGACGGGTCGTCGTTACCGCCAAGCCATCTTGGAAGCGGGAGGCAGCCGCCCTGCCATGGAGTCCTTCAAGGCCTTCCGTGGTCGTGAGCCGAAGCTGGACGCTTTGTTGCGGCACCAGGGTATGGCCTCCTGAGACTCCCCCTCGGGTTCGGCCACGCATCAGCCCTTGCGCCGCTCGTGTCCCCCGCCGCAACGCGAAAGCGTTGCGGCTCCTCCTTTACCTCGCTTTGCAAGGCCTGCTGCGCGGCCGAATGATAAGACCTGTGAAAACACGTACCCGGAGCACGGACTGCTGAGCCCTGCAAAGCGAGGTAAAGGAGGAGGCTTCGGCCATGCCGAAGCCGGGGGACACGAGCGTCGCAGGGTTCGGCAGTCTGGGCAGGCGAACGCACAAACTGTCGAGCACCACACACTCAGAAAGTCAAAGTCCGAACCCCAGAAGCCGTGCCCAGCAGACACACCGAGGCTTTTTGGTGGGCAAACACGCCTACGGTCACCACGCCCGGCCAATTGTTGACCTCGCTCTCGAACGCCAAAGGATCCGCGATCTTCAGGCCCGTGACGTCCACGATGTGTTGACCGTTGTCGGTCACCAAAGGCTGACCCTCTTTGAGGCGCACCAAGGCACTCGCGCCCATGGCTTGAAACTGGCGCACGATGCGGGCGGTGGCCATGGGGATCACTTCCACCGGCAAGGGAAAGGCGCCCAAAGCTTGGACCAGCTTGCTTTCATCGGCGATGCACACAAATTGCGCGGACTGCGCGGCGACGATTTTTTCGCGCGTAAGGGCCGCGCCGCCACCCTTGACCATGTGGCCTTGGTGGTCGATTTCATCGGCGCCGTCGATGTAGACCGACAAACGCTCGACGTCGTTGCTGTCGAACACCGGAATGCCCAAGGCTTTCAAGCGCAGCGTCGAAGCTTCGGAGCTGGAGACGGCACCCTTGATCTGGTCTTTCATGGTGGCCAGCGCATCGATGAATTTGTTCACGGTCGAGCCGGTGCCCACACCGACGATCTCGCCAGGAACAACGTATTGAAGGGCGGCTTGGCCCACCAGGGCTTTGAGTTCGTCTTGGGTCATGGTACGTGTGCGGTCTGAGACAATGAAGGAATTGAAACGGAATTATCCAATGTCCTTGATCCCCTACGCCCTCGCCCGCGCTGCCTTGTTCCAAATGGACCCCGAAAAGGCCCACGACCTGACGATGGACAACATCGCTCGCACACAAAACACGCCGCTCGATCGCCTCTACCGCCAGTGCCGGGTGGACGACCCGATCACCTTGGCGGGCCTGCGCTTTCCCAACCGCGTGGGCTTGGCCGCGGGGCTGGACAAAAACGCCCGCTGTATCGACGGCTTGGGCGCCATGGGCTTTGGTTTTGTGGAGGTCGGCACGGTCACGCCCAAAGCGCAACCGGGCAATCCCCAGCCGCGCATGTTTCGCTTGCCTCAAGCCAACGCCTTGATCAACCGCTTGGGTTTCAACAACCAAGGCTTGGACGCCTTCGTGGCCAATGTGCAGCGCGCGCGGTGCCGACAAGCCCCGCGCAGCAACCCCATGCTGCTGGGCCTGAACATCGGCAAAAACGCCGCCACACCGATCGAAAACGCCACCGACGATTACCTCATCGCCTTGGCCGGTGTGTATCCCCACGCCGACTACGTGACGGTGAACATCTCCAGCCCCAACACCAAAAACCTGCGTGCGCTGCAGAGCGATGAGGCACTCGATGGCTTGCTCGGCGCGTTGGTGGCGCGGCGCGAGACCTTGGCCACCGAACACGGCCGACGCGTGCCCATGTTCTTGAAAATCGCCCCCGATTTGGACGAAACCCAAGTCGGCGTCATCGCCGCCACGCTGCGCCAGCACGGCATGGACGGTGTGATCGCCACCAACACCACCTTGTCGCGCGAAGCCGTTCAAGGCATGGTGCACGCCAACGAGGCAGGCGGCTTGTCTGGCGCGCCGGTGTTACAAGCGAGCAACCGCGTGATCGCCCAATTGCGCGCCGAACTCGGACGCGACTTCCCCATCATCGGTGTCGGTGGTGTGATGTCGGGCGCCGATGCGGTCTCCAAGATCCAAGCCGGTGCCGACGTGGTGCAGATCTACACCGGCTTGATCTACCAAGGCCCTGCGTTGGTGAGCAAGGTGGCGCGGGCGTTGAAAGAACTTCCGCGCTGAAGTTCAATTGGGGGCAGACCTGAGCAGCGTCTCAACGTGCTGCGCGATCGCCAGTGAACTCGTCAAACCCGGCGACTCGATGCCCAACAGGTTCACCAAACCCGGCACACCGTGGTCGGCGGGTCCTTGGATGAGGAAGTCGGCGGCGGCTTCGCCCGGGCCGCTGATCTTGGGCCGAATGCCGGCGTAACCGGCTTGCAAAGCACCGTCGGGCAGCTCGGGCCAATAGCGGCGAACCTCGCTGTAAAACGCCTGGCCGCGGCGAGGATCCACACTCAAGTCGAATGGGTCGGTGACCCACTGAACGTCCGGACCAAACTTGCCTTGGCCGCCCAAATCCAGCGTCAGGTGCACGCCCAATCCGGCCGCTTCGGGCACGGGGTAAATCAGGCGCGAAAACGGCGCCTTGCCCGCCAAGGTGAAGTAGTTGCCTTTGGCGAAGTGGGCTTGCGGCAAGACCGCAGCGTCCAGGCCTTGCATGGCGCGCGCCAAGGCCACGGCGTTCAGGCCGGCGGCGTTGATCAGTTCTCGGCAAGCCAGTGCGGTGCCGTCCTCGGTGCGCAGCACAATGGGATGACTGGGTGGGCCTTGTCTGAGCGCGATGGACCGAACGGGCGAGACCAAGGCCAGCAAGCCACCCGCGTTTTCCAGGTCGCCTTGCAAAGCCAGCATCAGGCCGTGACTGTCAACCACACCCGTGCTCGGTGAGAGCAGCGCAGCCTCACAACGCAAGGCGGGCTCAAGGTCTCTGGCCTGGTCCGCGCTGAGGGTTTGCAGGTCGAGCACACCGTTGGCTCGGGCCTTGGCCTCGATGCCCGCGAGCGCCCCCACCTGCTCAGGCGAGGTTGCGACGATGAGTTTGCCCAAACGCTGGTGGGCCACCCCACGCTCGGAGCAATAGGCGTAGAGCTGTTCTTTGCCTTGCACACACAAACGCGCTTTGAGCGAACCCGCCGCGTAGTAAATACCGGCGTGAATCACCTCGCTGTTGCGTGAACTGGTGCCGGTGCCCATCGCGTTTTCGGACTCCAACACCAAGACTTCACGGCCGCTGAGCGCCAAGGCCCGGCCCACGGCCAAGCCGACCACACCAGCGCCCACGATCACGGTCTCAACACGGTCCATGGCCCAGCCCTCAGTTCAAACGCAGCACGCCCATCAGGTCCGAAAGCCGCTCGATGTTGGCATCGGCGCCCCAGGCCTCGGGCTGGGCTTGTGGACCCAAATAACCGTAAAAGGCCGCCACGGTGCGCATGCCCGCGGCTCGGCCGGCCACGATGTCGCGCTCGTCGTCGCCCACATACACACAGTCGCTGGGCGCCAAGTCCAGGCGACGGGCCGCCTCGAACAGGGGTCCGGGGTGCGGCTTGGCGTGGGGCGTGGTGTCACCACACACCACCACGGCCGCTGATGCCAACATGGGCAGACTGGCGATCAAGGGCAAGGCGAATCGCTCGGCCTTGTTGGTGACGATGCCCCAGGGCAAGCCAACTTGCTTGAGCTGGGCCAACACCGATGAGACTTCGGCAAACGCCACGGTCTGAAATAAAACCGCTTCGTAAGCCGTCAAGAAATCGGATTTTTGGCGCTCGTAATCGGCGTGGTCTGGGTCGATGCCCAAAGCCACCCGCAACATGCCCCTCGCACCCGACCCCGCATAGGCCCGGTAATCGGCGATGGGCCTGGCTGGCAGCCCCCTGCTCAACAGCAAGGCGTTGGCCGCAGCGCCCAGCTCCGGTGCACTGTCGAGCAAGGTCCCGTCGAGGTCGAACAACACGGCCTTCACAGGCTGGCCCAAGCCGCTCATGGTTTGCGCGTGGACATCATGTAGTTCACGCTCGTGTCACCGTCGAGCCAGTAACGGCGGGTCAAGGGGTTGTATTGCAGGCCTTTGGAGGCTTGGTGCGACAAACCCGCTTCGCGAATGTATTGGCCCAATTCGCTGGGGCGGATGAACTTGGCGTATTCGTGCGTGCCTTTGGGCAGCAGGTTGAGCACGTATTCCGCGCCCACGATGGCAAACAAAAACGACTTGGCGTTGCGGTTGAGCGTGGAGAAAAACACCCAACCACCGGGCTTGACCAGTTGGGCACAGGCGCGCACCACGGACGCTGGATCGGGAACATGCTCGAGCATCTCCATGCAAGTCACCACGTCAAAAGACTCGGGACTCTCAGCGGCCAAGGCTTCGGTGCTGATCTCGCGGTATTGGATATTGGGCGTTTGCGCTTCCAATGCGTGCAGTTGCGCGACCTTCAGGGCTTTGGTGGACAGGTCAATGCCGGTGACGTGTGCGCCAGCGCGGGCCATCGAGTCGGTCAAGATACCCCCGCCACAACCGACATCAAGCACCTGTTTGCCGGACAAACCCACAGCCTGGTCGATCCACTGCAAACGCAGGGGGTTGATCTGGTGCAAAGGGCGAAATTCGCTGTTGGGGTCCCACCAACGGTGCGCAAGTTCGGAAAACTTGGCCAATTCGGCCGGGTCGGCGTTCACGGTGGAGGCTTTGTCGTTCATGCTGTGATTATGGCGAAGGCAAAAAAAACCGCGCCGAAGCGCGGTTTTGATGGGTGCGCCTGTTTACTTGGCCGTACCCACCACTTCGATTTCCACACGGCGGTTTTTGGCGCGACCCGCTTCGGTGCTGTTGTCGGCCACGGGCATACTCGATCCTTTGCCGTCGGTCTTGACCTGTTGTTGCGACAAACCTTTGTTCAACAAATAAGCCTTGACAGCTTCTGCACGGCGAACCGACAAGGCTTGGTTGAAGTCAGCAGGGCCCCGCGAATCGGCGTGACCCACCGCCACCAACACATCCCAATTGACCGACTTGAGCTTGTTCAACAAGTCATCCAATTGGGCTTTGCCTTCTGCCTTCAGCACGGCTTTGTTCGTATCAAAAAAGGCCGAAGCAGCAAAGGTCACCTTGGCTGGTATCACGGCTACGGGTGCCGCAGAGACAGGAGGAGTGGCCACAACAACGGGGGCCGCTTGGGCAGCAGGGGCCGCTGGAACGACGGGTGCAGTGACCACTGGCACAGCGACCTCAGCTTTTTTGGGAGCGATAGCGCCATCGCAATCGGGATGAGCCGTGGCGGGCGTCCAAGACGAATTGCGCCAGCAATATTCATTCGTGCCATTTTTCCAAACCGTGCCATCGGAGGACACCCAGTTGTTGTATGGCTGTGCATGAGCAGCACCGGCCAAGCAGGCCAAAGACAAGAAAACAGCAGACAGCTTGTTCATGAGAAAAATCTTTCAATCGACAAATGTGTTGTATCGGCTTAAAAAAACAAGTGATTACTTCACAGAAGTGAAACCTTTAATCCATTCTGCCACAAAAACAAGGCCTCTGATCAAAAAAAGACAAGTCGGAAATCGTCCATCAAAAATGTGAAAAACCACCATCTTCGTTGGCGTCGAACAACAGGTTCGAGCAAAAAACAACATCCCTCATCCGAACTAAAATGTCAGGTTAACCAACAACCAATGGGTTGCTGGCAATTCACACAACCAAGCCATGACACAGTTCGCCAAAGAGACCTTGCCCATCAGCCTCGAAGAGGAAATGCGCCGCAGTTACCTCGACTACGCCATGAGCGTGATCGTGGGGCGTGCACTGCCCGATGCTCGAGACGGCTTAAAACCGGTGCACCGCCGCGTCTTGTACGCCATGCACGAACTCAACAACGACTGGAACCGGCCTTACAAAAAATCGGCCCGTATCGTGGGTGACGTCATTGGTAAGTACCACCCCCACGGTGACTCGGCGGTGTACGACACCATCGTGCGCATGGCCCAAGATTTTTCCCTGCGCCACATGTTGGTGGACGGCCAAGGCAACTTCGGCTCGGTAGACGGCGACAACGCCGCGGCCATGCGTTACACCGAAATCCGCTTGTCGAAAATCGCCCACGAGATGCTGGCCGACATCGACAAAGAAACCGTGGATTTCGGCCCCAACTACGACGGCTCCGAAAAAGAGCCGCTGGTCTTACCCAGCCGCATCCCCAACCTGCTCGTCAACGGCTCCTCGGGCATTGCCGTGGGCATGGCCACCAACATCCCGCCACACAACCTCAACGAGGTGGTGGACGCCTGTTTGCACATGCTGCAGCACCCCGAGGCCAGCGTGGACGACCTCATGGAGATCGTGCCCGCTCCCGACTACCCCACCGCCGGCATCATCTACGGCATGACCGGTGTGAAAGAGGGTTACCGCACCGGCCGAGGCCGTGTGGTCATGCGCGCCAAGTGCCACTTTGAAGACATCGACAAAGGCCAGCGCCAAGCCATCATCGTGGATGAGCTGCCCTACCAGGTCAACAAAAAGACCTTGCAAGAGCGCATCGCCGAGTTGGTGCACGAGAAAAAAATCGAAGGCATCAGCCACATCCAGGACGAATCTGACAAGTCCGGCATGCGCTTGGTCATTGAGCTCAAGCGCGGTGAAGTGCCCGAGGTTGTGCTCAACAACCTCTACAAACAGACCCAGCTGCAAGACACCTTCGGCATGAACATGGTGGCCCTGATCGATGGGCAACCCAAGCTGTGCAACCTCAAGGACTTGGTGCAGGTGTTCTTGGAGCACCGCCGCGAAGTCGTCACGCGCCGTACGGTCTTTAACCTGCGCAAAGCCCGCGAACGCGGCCACGTGCTCGAAGGCTTGGCCATCGCTTTGGCCAACATCGACGAATTCATCCGCATCATCCGCGAGTCGCCCACACCGCCCGTGGCCAAAGCCGAATTGATGACGCGCCAATGGGACAGCGCCTTGGTGCGCGAGATGCTCACGCGCACGCGTGCCGATGGCGGTGTGATCAACGCCGATGACTACCGCCCAGACGGTTTGGAGCGCGAATTCGGTATGCAGCCCGATGGCCTCTACCGACTGTCCGAGACCCAAGCGCAAGAAATTTTGCAAATGCGTTTGCAGCGTTTGACTGGGCTGGAACAAGACAAGATCGTGGCCGAGTACAAAGAGGTCATGGCCGAGATCGACGACTTGTTCGACATCTTGTCCAAGCCCCAGCGTGTCTCGACCATCATTGGCGACGAGCTGCTCGAGGTCAAACAAGAGTTCGGCCAAACCAAGCTCGGCGCGCGCCGCAGCGAGATCGAACACAGCGCCCAAGACCTGTCCACCGAAGACCTGATCACGCCCACCGACATGGTGGTCACGCTCAGCCACAGCGGCTACATCAAGAGTCAACCGCTCTCCGAGTACCGAGCCCAAAAACGCGGTGGACGTGGCAAGCTGGCCACCGCCACCAAAGAAGACGACTGGATCGACCAGCTGTTCATCGCCAACACGCACGACTACTTGCTGTGCTTCTCCAACCGTGGCCGCTTGTATTGGCTCAAGGTCTGGGAAGTGCCTGCCGGCTCACGCGGCTCGCGCGGTCGACCCATCGTCAACATGTTCCCACTGCAAGAAGGCGAAAAGATCAACGTGGTCTTGGCCTTGACCGGTGAGGCACGCACCTTCCCTGAGAACCAATACGTCTTCATGGCCACCTCCATGGGCACGGTCAAAAAGACCTCGCTCGACGAGTTCTCCAACCCCCGCAAGGGCGGCATCATCGCCGTCAACTTGGACGATGGCGACTACCTCATTGGTGCGGCGCTGACCGACGGCCAACACGACGTGATGCTGTTCAGCGACGGCGGTAAAGCCGTGCGCTTTGACGAAAACGATGTGCGTCCGCTGGGCCGCAGCGCGCGCGGTGTGCGCGGCATGACGATCGAAGATGGTCAAAGCGTCATCGCCATGCTGGTCTCACAACAAGAAGGTGCGCCGAGCGCCGACACACCCGCCCGCACCAGTGTGCTGACCGCCACCGAAAACGGCTACGGCAAACGCACCAACATCACCGAATACACCCGCCACGGCCGTGGCACCAAGGGCATGATCGCCATCCAACAGTCTGAGCGCAACGGCAAGGTTGTGGCCGCCACCTTGGTGGGCGCCGATGACGAGATCATGCTCATCACCGACACCGGTGTCTTGGTGCGCACCCGGGTCGGCGAGATCCGCGAACTCGGCCGCGCCACCCAAGGTGTGACCCTCATCAGCCTAGACGACGGCGCCAAACTCTCCGGCTTGCAGCGCATCGTTGAGAACGACGCCAATGCACGCGACGACGAAGGTGACGAGACCGGAGCCGAAGAGGCATGACGCGTCCTTGGAATTTTTCCGCTGGCCCTGCGGCCATGCCGCTGGAGGTGTTGGAACAGGCCGCTGCTGAGATGACCGATTGGCACGGCAGCGGCATGGGCGTCATGGAAATGAGCCACCGCGGCAAAGAATTCATGGGCATCTGCGCCCAGGCCGAAGCCGATTTGCGCGAACTCTTGGCTGTGCCGCCCAATTTCAAGGTCTTGTTCATGCAAGGCGGCGGTTTGGCCGAGAACGCCATCGTGCCCTTGAATTTGTCCCGCGGTGGTGCCGTCGATGTGGTCGTCACCGGCAGCTGGAGCGAAAAATCCCTGAAGGAGGCCGCCAAGTACGCGCCAGCGAACCAGGCCGCCAGCAGTGCCGAAAGCGGGTTCACCACCCTGCCCGATCCTGCGCAATGGCACATCAATCCTCAAGCCAGTTACCTGCACATCTGCAGCAACGAAACCATCCACGGCGTGGAATTTCACGAACTGCCCGACCTCCAAGCCTTGGGTTCTTCGGCACCCTTGGTCATGGACTTCTCCTCCAACGTGCTCTCGCGCCGCATCGACTGGTCGCGCGTGGGTTTGGCTTTCGGTGGCGCACAGAAAAACATCGGTCCGGCGGGTGTGACGCTGGTCGTGGTGCGCGAAGACCTCTTGGGTCACGCGCTCAAAGCATGCCCGAGCGCTTTCAACTACCAAACCGTGGCCGAGAACGCCTCGATGTACAACACGCCGCCCACCTACAGCATCTACATGGCCGGACTCACCTTCCAGTGGCTCAAACGCCAAGGTGGCGTGGCCGCGATGGAGCAACGCAACATCGCCAAAGCCAGCTTGTTGTACGACTTCCTTGACGGCTCCAGTTTCTACCGCAACCCCGTCGATCGAAACTGCCGCTCGCGCATGAACGTGCCCTTCTTCTTGGCCGACGAGTCGCGCAACGACGCTTTCTTGGCCGGCGCCAAGGCCGCGGGCTTGCTGCAACTCAAGGGGCACAAATCGGTCGGCGGCATGCGCGCGAGCCTCTACAACGCCATGCCGATTGAGGGCGTTCGCGCCTTGGTCGAGTACCTGCGAGAATTCGAACGCACCCAAGCCTGAACATACCCACACCATGGCCAAAACCCTTGCTGAGCTGCGCGTTCAAATCGACGCGGTGGACCGCGACCTCTTGCAATTGCTCAACCAACGCGCGGCTTTGGCCAACGAAGTCGGTGACATCAAACGCGCCGAAGGCTCGCCGGTGTTCCGCCCCGAGCGCGAAGCCCAAGTCATCCACGGTTTGCAATCAAGCAACCCCGGTCCTTTGAAGAACACCAGCGTGGGCTGGATATGGCGCGAAATCATGTCGGCCTGCCGCTCCCTAGAAGCCCCGCAGCGCGTGGCTTTTTTGGGCCCCAAAGGCACCTTCAGCGAACAAGCCGCCTTGGGCTTTTTTGGCTCCAGCATCGAGGCCATTCCCTGTGCCAGCATCGACGAGGTGTTCCGCGCCACCGCCGCAGGTTCTGCCCAGTTTGGCGTGGTGCCTGTGGAGAATTCCACCGAAGGCGCGGTCTCTCGTTCTCTGGATCTGTTCTTGCAGTCGCCGGTGCACATCGTGGGCGAAACCAGCCTCTTGATCCGCCACAACCTGCTGCGCCAACACAACGACCTGAGCGGCATCGAAGCCGTCTTGGCCCACCCCCAAGCCTTGGCCCAATGCCAAGGTTGGCTCAACACCCACTTGCCCGATGCCGAACGTCGCGCCGTCTCCAGCAACGCCGAAGGTGCACGCCTGGCGGCTGAACACCCCACTTGGGCGGCCATCGCCAGCGAACGTGCGGCCACCGAGTTTGGTTTGCACATCGCCGCGCACGCCATACAAGACGAGGCTTTCAACCGCACCCGCTTTGCCGTCATTTGCCTGCCGCAGACCTTGGCCACGCCCGAAGCCAGCGGCCAAGACTGCATCAGCTTGGTGGTCTCGGTGCCCAACCGCGCTGGGGCGGTGCACGACCTGCTGGTGCCACTGAAAACACACGGCGTGTCGATGACCCGCTTCGAATCGCGTCCCGCAAAATCGGGCCAGTGGGAATACTTCTTCTACATCGACCTGCGGGGCCACCCGTCGCAAGCCCACGTGGCCGCGGCCTTGGCGGACTTGCAAGGTCTGTGCGCGTTCTACAAAGTCTTGGGGGTCTACCCCGCGATGGATTGAACCTCACCCAACAGCGCGCTGAACATGTTCAAACAACTCGGACTCATCGGCTGCGGCCTCATGGGCGGCTCTTTCTCCTTGGCGCTCAAGCGCGCGGGCTTGGTTCAAACCGTGGTGGGCCACAGCCAGTCGCCCGCCAGCGCGCAAAAAGCCTTGAAATTGGGCGTGGTTGAACGGGTGGTGAACACCGCGGCCGAAGCGGCCCAAGGGTCTGATCTGGTGTTGGTGGCTGTCCCCGTCGCGGCGATTGAAGCCACGCTGCAAGCCATTGGCCCGTATTTGTCCCCAGACAGCTTGGTCATGGACGTGGGTTCGACCAAACAAGACGTGGTGCTCGGCGCCCGACGGGCCTTGGGTGCGCAGCTGAGCCGCTTCGTCCCGGCGCACCCCATCGCAGGCAAAGAGCACGCCGGCGTGGAGCACGCTACGGCCGACCTGTACGAGGGCTGCCAAGTGGTGCTCACCCCCACCGACGACACGCCGCCCATCAACACCGAACGCGCCCAAAGTGTTTGGCAAGCCTTGGGATGCCGCGTGCGCCGCATGACGCCCGAGGCCCACGACGAGGCCTACGCTGCCGTCAGCCATCTGCCGCACCTACTGGCCTTTGCCATGATGAAGGCGATTCAGGACCAAAGCCGCGGCGAGGCGTTTTTGACCTTGGCCGGCCCCGGTTTTCGTGACTTCACGCGCATCGCGGCCAGCGAGCCCAGCGTGTGGCGGGATATTTTGATCTCCAACCGCCCAGCCATGCTCGAGCAACTGGACCATTTCCAACAAGCCTTGAACGCCTTTGAAGCGGCCCTCATCGCCGAAGACGCCCCGGCCTTGCGCGAGCTCATCGCCAGCGCGAGCGCCGCACGTGCCGATTGGCATTTGGGCCAAGGCACCAGCACCGACTGAACCCATGTTCAAGACCGAATTCCTAGACATCCCCTCACTGACGCATGCCGGGGGCAGCGTTCAACTGCCCGGCTCCAAAAGCATTTCCAACCGCGTGCTCTTGCTGGCCGCCTTGAGTGAAGGCCAAACCGAGATCGTCGACCTGCTGGATTCGGACGACACGCGTGTGATGCTCCAAGCGCTGCGGCAACTGGGCTGCACGGTCGAAGCCCAAGCCAATGGCCACTTGCGCGTGCAAGGGCTGGGTGCCCAACTGCCGGTGCGCCAAGCCGACTTGTTTTTGGGCAACGCGGGCACCGCCATGCGACCGCTCACCGCGGCCTTGGCCTTGCTCAGCGCCGAACTCGGTGGCCAGTTCACCCTCAGCGGCGTGCCACGCATGCACGAGCGCCCGATCGGCGATTTGGTCGATGGCCTGATGCCGTTGGGCTGTCCCATCACCTACCTTGGCCAAACGGGTTTCCCGCCGCTGCAGGTCGGCACCGGCTCACCCACGCCCTTGCAACTGGATGCGCCCATCCGCGTGCGCGGCGATGTCTCCAGCCAATTCCTCACCGCCCTGCTCTTGGCCCTGCCCTTGGTCAGCCGCCAGGACATCGTGGTTGAGGTGGTGGGCGAGTTGATCTCCAAGCCCTACATTGAAATCACGCTGAACCTGTTGACGCGTTTTGGTGTGAACGTTCAACGCGACGGTTGGTCGCGCTTTACCATTCCCGCGGGCAGCCGCTACCGCTCACCCGGGCGCATCCACGTCGAGGGCGACGCCTCGTCGGCGAGCTACTTCATCGCCCTGGGCGCCATCGCACCGCCCAGCGCAGGGCACACCGGCATCACCATCGAAGGCTTGGGCCTGTCGTCCATCCAAGGCGACATCCGTTTTGTCGAAGCGGCCCGCCAAATGGGCGCTCAGATCCGAGGTGAAGACAACCGCCTGCACATCACGCGCGGCCAGTGGCCACTCAAAGCGATTGACCTGGACTGCAACCACATCCCCGACGCGGCCATGACCTTGGCCGTCATGGCCTTGTACGCCGACGGCCCCAGCACACTGCGCAACATCGCCAGTTGGCGCGTCAAGGAAACCGACCGCATCGAGGCCATGGCCGCGGAGTGTCAAAAACTCGGTGCTCACGTTGAGAGCGGTCCCGATTGGATCCGCATCCACCCCCTGCCCGCCGGCCAATGGCGTGCGGCCAGCATCCACACCTACGACGACCACCGAGTCGCCATGTGTTTCTCGCTCGCCGCCTTCAACCCCGACGGCGTGCCGGTGCGCATCCTCGACCCCCAATGTGTGGGCAAAACCTTTCCCGATTACTTCGAAACCCTGTTCGAGCAGGTGCAAACCGACGTGGATCGCATCCCCGTTCTGTGCATCGACGGGCCCACGGCCTCGGGCAAAGGCACCCTCTCCAGCCAGGTGGCCCAACGCTTGGGCTACCACCTGCTCGATTCTGGCGCCTTGTACCGCTTGGTCGGCCTGGCGGCCGAACGCGTCGGCTGGTCGACCCAAGAGGCCGACTTGCGCGATACCGCCCAAGCCCAGCGCTTGGCTGAGATGGCCCAGCACCTGCCGGTGCGCTTCGAGGGCGAACGCATCTGGCTCGATGGCCAAGACGTGAGCGACGCGGTGCGCACCGAAAGCGCCGGCATGGCCGCGTCCCGCGTCTCGGCCGTGCCCGCCGTGCGCGAGGCCTTGATGGCCTTGCAACTGGGCATGCGCCGCTTGCCCGGCTTGGTGGCCGATGGGCGCGACATGGGCACGGTGGTATTCCCCAAGGCACCCCTGAAGGTGTTTTTGACGGCCAGTGCCGAGCAGCGCGCCCAAAGACGCCATAAGCAATTGATTTCCAAGGGAATTCCTGCTAATATCGACAGTCTTTTGGCGGATTTGAGGGCGAGAGACGCGCGCGACACCCAGCGCAGCACCGCCCCCCTCAAAGCCGCCGAAGATGCGTTGACACTGGACAACTCCAACCTGACCATCGAAGCCTCAGTGACACAGGTGTTGGACTGGTGGCAGCGCTCCGCTTTGGCCCTGAAGGCCCCGCCGAACGCCTCGCGTTCGCAGGTCTGACGGTTCATCAACCCACCCCCGCGGTGCCACGCACCGCACATGACAGCCACGCCGAACGCCTTTCCCGTCACCACCCAGCCCTTTGCGGGTCTTGTGTTGCCGACAGCGATCGAACGTGTCTTTAGGAAACTCAATGTCTGAATCTTTTGCCGCCCTGTTTGAAGAATCCCTCAAGCGCGCTGAAATGCGCTCTGGCGAGGTCATCACCGCCGAAGTCGTGCGCATCGACCACAACCACGTGGTCGTCAACGCCGGTCTGAAGTCCGAAGCCTATGTGCCGCTTGAAGAGTTCAAAAACGACCAGGGCGAACTCGAAGTCCAAGTGGGCGACTTCGTCTCCGTGGCCATCGACTCCGTGGAAAACGGTTTTGGCGACACCCTGCTGTCGCGCGACAAGGCCAAGCGCCTGTCTTCCTGGATGAGCTTGGAAAAAGCCCTCGAGTCCGGCGAATTCGTCACCGGCACGACCTCGAGCAAAGTCAAAGGTGGCCTCAAGGTCATGGTCAACGGCATCAGCGCTTTCTTGCCGGGTTCCTTGGTCGACAGCCGCCCCACCAAAGACCTCTCCCCCTACGAGAACAAGACCTTGGAATTCAAGGTCATCAAGCTCGACCGCAAGCGCAACAACGTGGTGCTGAGCCGCCGCGCCGTGGTGGAAGCCTCCATGGGCGAAGAGCGCGCCAAGCTGATGGAGACCCTGAAAGAAGGCGCCATCGTCACCGGCGTGGTCAAGAACATCACCGAATACGGTGCGTTTGTGGACCTGGGCGGCATCGACGGTTTGCTGCACATCACCGACATGGCCTGGCGCCGTGTGCGTCACCCCTCCGAGGTGGTGGCCGCTGGCCAAGAAATCACCGCGAAGATCCTCAAGTTCGACACCGACAAACAGCGCGTGTCCTTGGGTCTGAA